>Ga0137308_100114_pt1 | contig 144677 bp, 113 predicted proteins | sample Inofrocosms_June_FD_97181 | JGI IMG/M metagenome (GOLD analysis project Ga0137308, IMG submission 97181) | Mouse cecal microbial communities from Vienna, Austria - N-Acetylneuraminic and N-Acetylglucosamine D2O microcosms_June | ecosystem: Host-associated > Mammals > Digestive system > Large... | reverse complement strand
CAATTAATTTTACATAGTAACCCTTAAATATGGTACACTTAATTATTGTAGGATAATATATTTCTCTTCTTTTTGTGGTTCTCAATCTACAACCTTATGTTGTGTGCTATCATTAAAAACAACAACATTTTTTAAGTTTATTGTGAGAAGGGAGTTGGGTTAGAAATGAAAGAGCTACGTATGATAATAAGAGATTTGCGGGAAGACAGAGATATTAAGCAAAAGGTGATTGCTGAGTATCTGGGCGTGTCACAGCAGACTTATTCCAATTATGAAAATGGGCATCGTGAAATTCCAATCTGGGCCGTAACGAAACTTTCCGAATATTATAAAGTGAGTACCGACTATTTACTGGGCGCAAACACAGGATATCTTGGCAATACCAATCTGAACGTAAAGTATCTCGGTGATATTACCATGCATGACGTGGTTTTTGATATCCAGAAACTGAACCCCAAAGATCGGCGCGATCTGCTGCGATATATCAAATTTTTAAAGAACGGAGAGAACTGATCTTCTCTGTACAAAAAGCGGCAAGTCGCTGCCAATCACGTGTAAAAGCCGGCCGCCGCGTATAGATGAAGCCGGCTTTTACGGTCTCACATTATTTCACTGCCTCGCTCCCGACACGGTTGACCAAAGGCAGACCATTCTCCAGCGCGTAAGCGTTTTCCAGCGTCACCTTGGCAATCGCCTGCATGGCTTCCCTGGTAAAAAATCCCATATGCGAAGTGATCAGCACGTTCGGGAAAGTCATCAGTCTGGCCAGATTTTCGTCCCTCATAATCTCATTGGACTTATCCTCATAGAAAATACCCTCCTCTTCCTCATACACATCCAGCCCGACACCGCCAAATTTTCCATCTACAAGACCGTCAATCAGCGCGTCAGTATCAATCAGTGCACCGCGGGAAGTATTAACCAGATACACGCCATTCTTCATTTTTCCAATGGTGTCCGAATTAACCAGATGCTTTGTCTCGGAAGTCAGCGGACAGTGCAGGGATATCACGTCGGCCCGCTCCATAAGCTCCTGAACCGATACATATTCTACGTCCAGATCCTTATTCGGATAAGGATCATACGCCAGCACCTCCATACCAAATCCATTGCAAATGCGGATCATCGCCTGTCCTATTTTTCCCGTTCCCACAATACCAGCCGTTTTGTGATACATATCCACACCCATCAGTCCATGCAGGCTCATGTTAAATTCGCGTGTTCTGTTGTATGCTTTATGCGTATAGCGGTTCACGGTCATCAGCATTGTCATGGCAAATTCAGCAACCGCCTCCGGAGAGTAGCTGGGTACCCGCAAAACCTGAATTTTATCTTCGGCAGCTTTCACGTCCACATGGTTGAAACCTGCACTGCGAAGAAGGATCGCTTTCACATGCATGTCATAAAGCTGCCTTATCATGTCGGCATTCACATAGTCGTTCACAAAAATGCAGACCGCATCAAAGCCTTTTGCAAGAGAAACCGTTTCCTCGTGAAAAGGCACCTCGTAGAAACGGATCTCAAATCCATAATCCTTTCCCATCGGCTCGAACCAGATTCTGTCATAAGGTTTTGTGCTAAAAAAAGCAATCTTCATATTTTACCTCCATTCCAAAAGTTATTCGCACATATAATAAGTATATACAAAAAACCGCCTTGCCATCCAGACATCAGCGGTTATCTGACCCATTTCCAAGATTTCTTCCCTCAAGAAGACAAATCTTGAAAAAAACTGCTTATGCTTTCTTTGATGCTTTCCAAAAATCCCTCTTTTGCGCCTTCTACAGCACTTTCAACTGCCTCCCCGATGGCTTCGTCCGCCTGCTCTACGACTTCGCCCAATTTTTCGTCCGCCTGCTCTACAACGTCACCCAGCTTTTCATCTGCCTGCGCCACTGCGGCAGCGCCATATTCCTCATACATGTCCTTCACCTGATCCACAAGTTCATCCGTACCGGCTCCGATGTCCTCCATGGCCGGATTCTCTCCGTCATACAGTTGTGTGAAGACAAGACCCGCCACGCAAAGAATCGCAAGCAGGCACAGCGCACTCATAAATTTTCTCATATTTCTCTCCATTTCAAAGCGTCAAAACCGCATATGCCCGGAGACGCCTGCCAGAAAACACAGTCGGAACACGAAATCCTGTTCCGCACGTCAAGTGACATTCTGTAAGACAAAACGGTAAATATCTCCGTATACCTCCTGTCGGTCGACTTCATTTAATATTTCATGTCTGTCCCCGGGGTACAGCTTTAACTGTACATGCTCCATGCCAAGCGCCTCAAAAGAATGGAACACCTTTTCCACGCTCTTTCCAAAATCACCTACCGGGTCATCCTGCCCGGATACCATCAGAATGGGAAGGTTTTGGGGCATCTGTGCAAGTTTTTTCTCATCGTAAAGGTTTAAGATCAGCCGCATCAATGTCTGGAAGCCGTTGGCCGTGAAGACAAAATTACAAAGCGGGTCTGACTGAAATTCTTTCACATTCTCGGGATTCACACTGACCCAGTGGCCGGAATCGTTGGGGCCGGCCTGGAATTTCAAATTGTATACGCCAAAGAGCGCCTTGTCCATGCCGTGGCAGACGTATTTAGGGCCAAAAAGCGTACTCAAAAGAGACGCCTGCAGCCAGCCAAACTGCACGGCGCGCTTTGGCTGCATGCCTGTGCCCATGATAACCGCGCCATCAATGCCGTTTCCGTAACGCATCAGATAATTGCGCAGGATAAAAGAACCCATGCTGTGTCCCAAAATAATATAGGGTACGCCGGGGTACCGCTCCTGCATCATCTTTTTCAGACGGTGTTCATCCCGCACGAGCACCGTGGCAGGGTCGTCCTTGCAAAAATAGCCGTACAGCTCGCCGTCCTTAACGGACAGTCCGTGGCCCAGATGGTCGTCGCCTACTACGAGCACGCCTTTTCCGGCCATGAACCGGGCAAAGTCTTCATAACGGCCGATATGTTCCGTCATACCGTGTATGATCTGTAAAATGCAGATCGGCTTCCCTGTCTCCGGGAGCCATTTCACTGCATGCAGCTTATGTTCGCCATCCCGGGAGGCAAAGTAAAATTCCTCTTTTTCTATCATGGTTCTCCTTATAATCAATCCGCCCGGATGGTGGAACACCTGCGGGGCAGCGATGCCATTCTATTTTATCATCCGGCAGCCGTGCCATTCACGGCAGCCGGATCATTTGAAATCAGTGGATTAACAGATTTCCGCGCCTGCAGGCATAGGTCTCTCCGGCGTCATCAGCGAGAGCTTTCCTTCCGCATCTTCCGCACAGAGGAGCATACCCTCGGACATCATGCCCGCAATTTCTCGAGGCTGCAAGTTTACCAATACCATTACTTTTTTGCCGACCATTTCTTCCGCGCTGTAGTGTTGCTTAATGCCGGATAAAATCTGGCGCACCTGGGAACCAACGCGCACTTTGGAACAGAGCAGCTTCTTGGACTTCGGCACCTCCTGGCACTCCAGGATTTCTCCTACCTGGAACTGGCACTGGTCAAACAGATCGTAGGAGATGGTTTCCTTCGGTTCGATCTCTATCGCATCGGCCGGAGCATCCGCCTCAGCCGCAGTCTCTTCTGCGATACCGGCGGCCTGATTTCTCTCGGCAAACATGGCTTCCACTTTCTCTAACACCTCCGCAAGATCCTGTCTTGCGAAGAGAATTTCCGGCTTCTGTGTTACCTGTATCCCGGAAGGATAGAGAGTGGATGCCGTGACCATATCCCCGTCAGCCGCACATTTCTCCAGCACCGCAAAATCAATCAGCGGCGCATTCATCTGCTCAGAAATACGCTTCGCGGTTTCCGGCATAAACGGCTCCAGAAGAGAAGCTCCCACCATAATCGCATTGGAGAGATTGTAGAGCACGGTAGCCAGCCTGTCCTGTTTCGTTTCCTCTTTTGCGAGCGCCCAGGGCATCGTTTCATCAATATATTTGTTGCTGCGCTTAAAAAGCGTAAAAATTTCGGTAATCGCATCTGCTACCCGCAGTTCATCCATCTTTTTCGCAACACGGCTGTAGGTGTCTGTCAGAACGCCGAACAGGTCGGCATCCACATCTTCTGCTCCGGCATCCACGCCGGTCTTTTTATTCTCCACCACGCCGCCGAAGTATTTGTTGCTCATGGAAATGGTGCGGTTTACCAGATTCCCCAGCGTATTGGCCAGGTCAGAATTCATGCGCTCCACCATCAGATCCCAGGTGATCACGCCGTCATTCTCGAAGGGCATTTCGTGCAGTACAAAATAGCGCACGGCATCCACGCCGAAAAAGCGGATCAAATCATCTGCGTAAATCACATTTCCTTTGGATTTACTCATCTTGCCGTCTCCCTGCAGAAGCCAGGGATGTCCAAATACCTGCCTGGGAAGAGGCTCGCCCAGCGCCATCAGGAAAATCGGCCAGTAGATCGTATGGAAACGGATGATATCCTTGCCGATCAGATGCAGATCCGCAGGCCACAGTTTCTTGTACTGCTCCGTGCTCTCGCCATCCGCCTCATAACCGATCCCGGTGATATAGTTGGTCAGCGCGTCCAGCCATACATAGACTACATGTCTGTTGTCGAAATCTACGGGAATGCCCCATTTAAAGGAAGTCCTGGATACGCACAGATCCTGCAGACCCGGCAGCAGGAAATTATTCATCATTTCATTCTTGCGGGACACCGGCTGGATAAATTCGGGGTGCGCATTGATATGCGCAATCAGCTTGTCCGCATACTTGCTCATCTTAAAGAAGTACGCCTCCTCCTTGGCGGGTTTCACCTCCCTGCCGCAGTCGGGGCATTTTCCGTCCACAAGCTGGGACTCTGTCCAGAAGGACTCGCAGGGGGTACAGTAAAGCCCTTCATAGGCCCCCTTATAGATATCCCCCTGCTCGTAAAGCTTCTTAAAGATCTTCTGCACCTGTTTCTCGTGGAAATCATCGGTGGTGCGGATAAATTTATCGTAGGAGGTGTCCAGCGAATCACAGATTCTGCGGATTTCTCCCGCCACCTTATCTACATAGGCCTGGGGAGTAACGCCGGTCTCCTCTGCCTTTAATTCAATCTTCTGTCCGTGCTCGTCCGTACCTGTCTGGAAAAATACGTCATAGCCGTCCTTTCTCTTAAAACGGGCGATGCTGTCCGCCAGCACAATCTCATAGCTATTGCCGATATGGGGAGTGCCGGAGGTATAGGCAATCGCCGTTGTAATATAATATTTTCCCTTATTCATAACACGCTTCCTTTCCCAATTCCTTCTATGTGATAAAGTCTATCGTAAAGGGGCGTGATTGTCAATTCCTGCGGGACTTTTCCGGCAGGGCGGCTATGGTTTTAGTAGAAGAGCAGACCCTTGGTTCCCGTTATCACTGTTCCTGCAGGCATATTTTTTATGAAATAAACCCGGATTCTCACATCATATCCGCCCATGAGATATCTCTTCTTGATCAGCTCCGTGTATTTTCCGCCACCGTTTATTGTGAATACCGGATCCTTCGCCGTTGACGGGCCACTCGTGGTATGGGTATTTGTGGACACGTAAGCGATTGCAAAAGGCACATCTTCCGGGAGCGTATAGCCAGTATCGATGGAATAGCCGGTTGCATTGTCAATATCCCCCATACTGTCTGATATCTCTCCCAGCTTTTCGGACATATCCGCGCCTGTTCCCAAAAGAAGTTCCCCATTGACCCAGGCCGCCGTTCCGGCAGACAAATTTCCTGCCACAGCAGACTGAATATTGATGGGCTCCGCGCCGTCTGCATCGCTCGTACTGAGCGTCCCGTCCTTTTTCTGATAAAGCCTTGTTCCGGCGGGCAATCCATAAGCCGTCGGATCCGATGGTATACTCTGGCTTACTGCAATGCCCTCCAGTATCGTGGCAAAATCCAGGGTAAGCGGATCTGCCTCCTCTCCGGCCTGCGGTTTTCTGTGCACTGCATATACGCCTTCTGCACTCGTCATACTCACGCCCCCTCCCGAACGGGTCAGGTATGTCCGCATAACGCCCAGCTGCTTTACTGCCCGCACTTTGAACAGATCCAGCTGATCCGCAAGCGTATAAAAATCCGCCGTGTCAATAATTACGTCTCCCTCGCTGCCAGAATAGCGGATTACACCCTCAGAATGCAGCTCCGCCTTTGTGGCAGAGGGATTCTCCGCCGCCGTCGTTACCATACATGTACTGACCGCCATGGTCAAAACCAGCAGTGCCGATGCCATTTTTTTCTTCATCCTTTTATACTCCTTCCTCCGCCTCTGTGCCCGGCTTTTCTTCTTCCTCCGGGACTACATCCGCGTTTTCGTCCACAATTTCTATGTCCGTGTCTTCGTTTCCGCCTTCTGTGTCCGCACCTTCATGCCCGCTTCCTGCGTTCGCGTCTTCCTCTCCGATTCCTGTATCCGTATTTTCCTCCTCTGCTCCTGTGTCTGCGCTTTCATCTTCGGCTTCTACGTCCGTGTTTTCGTCTCCAGTGTCTGTGTCCACGTTTTCATCTCCGGCTTCTGTGCCCGTATTTTTGTCATCAGTCTCCCCGCCTGTATTTTCGCCGCCAGACTCTGTGCCCAATTTTTCCATATTGCCGCACCAGCAATATCTCTGACCATCACTGCTGTTTTCTCCACTGTCATCCTCATCGGATAAACTGAAACAGCATTCTTCCTCACCGCGATATCCGCAGTCCATACAGATTTTCTCATGGTGAAGGCCATCTTCACAGGGTTCGTAATAATATGCGTAATGCTCCTCTATAACAGGCTCATATCCCGGACAAAATCTTGTACCGTCCAGGCGGCATCTGCTCCTGTGACCGGTTTCATCCACAGTTTCGTAAAACAGTGTATGCGCTGTCTCCTGTTCCCATTGATACCCGCAGGCACATGTATAACGCAGGCCGGAATATTCTGTGCCATCGTGTGAAAACACACATCTTTCCCTCTGTTTCTCCTTATGTGTGCCCACCAGATCGAATGTGTTTCCGCAAATGTCACAGTGCCTTGTGTGGGTTTTCCCGTTTATATTGATATATTCCCACCGATGGGTATGTGTGTAACATGCTGGTTCAAATACCGTATCAGAGACCATACCTATCCTGTCCCGCAGGTAAAGGAAATCCGCTGTATCTATCTGTACGCCTTTATTATTCTCCCGGTAGACCAGACTTCCCCGTGATGACAAGCCTGCCCATGTCACAGTCCGCCCCGTTTCTGATGTCTGAAGCGACATCGTCTGCTCCGCTTCGGCCAGCTCCCGGGCCTTCGCCTGCACCGCCGGTGCAGCCGCGCACAATCCGAGTACCAGTGTCAGCAGTACCGCTATTACCCTGTTTCCTTTATTCATACCATTTCCTGTTTGATTACCTGTTCCATTACCCGTGCCTCTGCACATATCGTCCCTCCTTTACTTTCCAGATTTGTCCGCGTTCGGCATCAGATAGAGTGTGTTCGTGCTCCCCTCATAGCGGTACGAAAGGGATTCGGATGAGAGCGAATCCAGTTTATCACTCATCTCTTTCTTGATTTTCTCATCCAGCTCCTTATGGACTTCCTCGTTCTTTCTCTGGGTCTCCTCATTCTTTTTCCGGGTCTCTTCGCCCACTCTCTGCAGCTCATCGCTCCTTTTCTCCAGTTCGCTGTCCTTTTTCTGCAGTTCTTCGCTTGTTTTCTGCAGGTTCTCGTTCTTTTTCTGCACTTCCTCCAGCGCTTTCCTTAACTCCCGTTCTAGAGCCTCCAGATCCTCTCCCAGGTCGTCCAGACGTTCATCCAGGACATTCAGGTTATCGCCAACCGTCGTCTTGAGACTTTCCTCTACTTTAGAAAGCTTATTCCAGAGTTTTTCATCCTCTTTGCGCAGCTCCTTTATTTTCTCATGAACGCCCGACACATCCGTGCGTATCTGTCCGAGCTCCGCCTTCAGCTCAGCAATCTGTCCCTGAATCACCGAAATCTTTTCCCTCTCAATCCTCTGGACCACCTCCGTCAGGTTCTCCAGTCTGCTCTCCAGGGTTTTCACGTTTTCCATGACAGTCCGTGTTTCCTTTTCCAGCACAGTGAGCTTCTCTGTCACTTTTTCAGAGGATGACGAGTTATCCCGGTATTCCCTGGCAATCTCCGCCACTTCCCTCCGCACCTGTTCCAGGGCGCTCTGCAGTTCTCTGACCTTCTCCTCCAGCTCACTTGTGTTCGTGAGGTACTCCTGCCGCATTTTCTCCCCGGAATCACGGGACATATATTCCTGCATTTTTTCTTCATAAGTCGTCGCCACAAGCCCCTGTGCCTCCTGCAAGGCAAGCGCATTCTGCTCTTCCTGTATGGCCTGCGCTTCCTGCAGTTCCCGCGCCTTTTGTGCAGCCTCTTCCCGCTTTCTTTCCTGCACACCATGTCCCCACCAGAGAAGCAGCACGATGGCCACAACGGCCACAATACCAATTCCGGCAATGAAAATCCGCGGGAACTGTCCTTCCTCCCGTTCCGGGTCTTCCCTCCATTCACTCAAATAATCTGACACTTTTGTCATAAATTCTCGCATATTTTTCAACAGCCTCCTTTTTTGTCAATGAACAGTTATTTCGGTCAATTCAATCAGTTCGAACTTTCATTCCAATCTTTTCGTCTTTTCCTGTTGGAACATCCGGCGATCCGCCGCAGACCCGTACTCAGAAAACTGTAGAACATACAATGTACGGAATAAAGTATACTTTAATTTCATCAAAGATTGTACCATTACCATACCAGATGCCATCCCCATTTACAATATCGGAATGTTGCACAAGTTTTAGACATAAAAAAATCAGGGAACACCCACACCCCAGATGTCCTCTGACTTTTATCGTTCCAAACGAAATATCGCTCATCAAATTTCCATGCTATTTTTCACTGCCTGGTGCTTCCTCATTTTTCCAGGAGGAATGCCCGCTGTCAATCATATCTCAGTACGTTAAAATCTCGTACCCATCCTCTGTCACCGCCAACGTCACTTCCCACTGCGCGGAAGGCTTACCGTCGTCTGTATAGACCGTCCAGCCGTCCTCATCATCAATATAAATATCTGCCTTCCCCATATTGACCATAGGCTCAATGGTAAAGACCATTCCCGGCACCATAAGCATCTCTGTCCCCCTGCGGGTCACATAGCTGACAAAAGGCTCCTCATGAAACTCCAGTCCGATACCATGTCCGCCGATCTCCCTTACAATAGAATAACCGTTCTGCTTTGCATGATCATTGATGGCCTGCGCCATATCCCCGAGAAAGTTCCACGGTTTCACCTGTTCCAGTCCCACGTCTATGCATTCCCTTGCCACCCGCACCAGCTTCCGCGTTTCCTCCGGCACATTTCCCAGCATAAACATGCGGGATGAGTCGGAAAAATAACCGTTATATATGGTGGATACATCCACATTCACAATGTCACCGTCCTTTAGCAGACGGTTCTCGTCGGGAATTCCGTGGCATACCACCTCATTGATGGAGGTGCAGACACTCTTGGGAAACCCATCGTAACCCAAAGGTGCGGCGATGCCTCCCATCTCCTTCGTCATATCCCGGACAATCTTATCAATCTCCTCGGTGCTCATGCCAATACGGATCTGCCGTTCAATTTCATCCAGAATGGCAATGTTCAGCTTGCTGCTTTCTCTGATTCCCTGCAGTTGTTCCGGCGTCTTCAGAATATCGTGCTGCGGGACAATGTGCCCCTGCAGCTCGTAGCTTTCAATCTTCTCATCCATCGCCATATGGCACGCCTTATACTTTTTTCCGCTGCCACACCAGCAGGCGTCGTTTCTTCCCAGTTTTTTCATTGTAAAATCATCTCCATTTCCTCAACCTTACTTATCATATCACATTGGGCAGGGAAATGGGAGGGGGAAAAGAATTTGTGTAAATGGTCAAACCCTGAAAGCGGGCATCCCCCGGAAGGTATTGCCCGCTTCTAAACTATTGTTTACTTCCATAATGCCGGACAATTTCATCCCGGCTGACATCCTTATAGATCTCATTCTGAACCACCGCCCGGCAGACCGCATCCAGATCGGGCAAAACCATTTTTAACGAGTTTACAAGAGCCGCAAGTCCCTGTTGTATGCCTTTTTGCATGCCTTCTTGCATGCCTTCTTGCAGTCCCTCTTGTATTGCCGACTGCCGTTCTTCCGTAAGTACTTCATCCAGTGTCCCGTGCAGATTTGCCAGATCAAGATACAGATCGTCATAAACGCCCACCTTAATCCGCTCGGAAAAAGAACGCTGCACCGGCATATACCCGTGTTCCTCTTCGTAAATGGTCACCTGTCCGGATTTCGGGTCAACGATCCAGTACTCCCGCACACCGGCTTCCTGGTATAAGGCCAGCTTGCGTATGTAATCCATCTTCCTGCTGGACGGCGAAACAATCTCAATCACCAGATCCGGCGCGCCCTGGCATCCCTTCCTTTCCAGCTTCCCTTCATCGCAGATCAAGGAGATGTCTGGCATCACATAATTGTGGATATCCTTTTTAATATAGACACCAAAAGGTGCAGGGACAATTTTGCACTTTCCTTTCTTCCTCTGAATATAGAGCTCTATCTGAAAGCTCAGCCCCATCAGAATATCCTGATGGTCAAACGCAGGCCCCTCCATAATAAACAGCTCTCCGTCGATTAGCTCGACGAATACCCCCTCGGGCAGTGCCTCAACATCTGCAACCGTATACTGCCATTTCCCTTTTCTGGTCAGCCCCAGTCTCACCATGTCTTCCTGTGTCAAATTCATTTCCGATTCCTCTTTTCTGATCCTTGCGTACTCCATAAATACCTCCTTCTGTAGTGTGGCAAACGATGCAGGACATCTGTCCCGAGGCGGTAATTACGGAGTGTCCGTTCCACTTCCAGCATCTCTGCCGTTCATTTGTAGTAGTTGAGTAAACGGCAGAAACTGCCAGAATGTGCGAACGCACGTTTCTTTTTATCACTCGATTTAGTTAATTATAAATGGTGCGCGTGGATGTGTCAAGAGGAAATGAGAAAAAATCACGAAAAAGCATAATTAATATTACGCCTGTAAATATATCAAAGGCTGATTCATAAAACAGACTGCATCCTAAACATATTGTGCTATGCATTCGTCCTTTCCCAGATCCAGGCTGAATGCTTCCTTCGCATTTTCCTGTGCAACACTTTGATACCAGTTCCAAACTTCAGTTATATTTTCATGATCCACCGAAAACAGATCGCACAGCTCCTTTATTATTTTTAAACCAAATGAGAAATCCGCTGTAAAATATCTTGATTCGAAATCTGGAATCCAACGGTCTTCCCCTATGCATTTCATAGGAGAGAGCAAACCTTTAAACGCAACTATACTCCTAATTTTCGCAGTCATATCCTGTGCAGTATAGCTCTCATAATAATCGCGTAAAGACTTCACCGCACTCAAATCAAGCGGAATTCTGTGACATAACGCCTGTAGCTCAGCGTCACAGGCTATCAGCATTTCCGACGACCTATCATCCCATTCCTCATAAAATAAAACATTTCTCTCATAACTCTTTCCCTGCTCAAAATCCCTAAACATAGTATACAGCCGTGTCGTATGAAGAATGGCATTGGATGGTGTCAATGTGACAGACAAATAATTGGGTAATGCCTCACACTCAATGCCAAACATTTCTTCCAACATTGCCGCAATATCGGTACTCTGTTCACAAGGAATCGTCCCCACTTCCAATTTCTTTTTTCTGCCAAGCATATATACAGATTTACCGCTTTCTTTTAGTCTTGCAATACTGTGAACTCTCTGCAGCCCAAGCAGAATACAGCCTTTCTCAACCAGCGATCTGAACGCAAACTCAGCGCCGCCGCTTCCGGGAACAACTCCAATATACTGGCCTTGTCTCACATACGAAATCAGTTCGTCGGCCAGACTGCAAAACGTCTGCGCCGGAACTGTTACAAAAATCAGGTCCGCATGCTCCACTGCCTGTTTCATGTCTGCAGTGACACAGTAAATATTTCCTGCAAGCAAAAAGTTATCCTTCGCATCATATACTTCAATCCGTTTTTGCCACCGTTCCGCTTTTGACGTGTATACCGTAACTCTATATCCCCGATCCGCCAATTCTGCTGCCATTAAAGTACCAATATTACCACCGCCGATTATCGTTATATTCAAAATCTACACCGCATAATACCGCACTCAAATAACCGGCTTTCGGCCATTGCAATGATTTATATCCAGAACTTTTCTGCCGGCCCGTGTAAATCAATGTTTTCGAGCTTTACTCCGTTCAGCATTTCATAAATGTGTGCGGCATAATTGACGTCATGCATAGAAACGCCAATATTATATGCTATAATCCTTTCCCTATTATTTTCACGTCCGACAGCCGTTCCATTTACCACATCAGATACTTCCGCAAAATAATTAAATTTCTCAAAGTTCTTGAAGTGGTGGACATGGCCATAGTCGTCCGCATAGATTTTATCAAAAAACAGGTCGCAGTTAGTAAATCCCAGCGTATGGATCGGAACTACTAATACGCCCTCTGCGAAACAGTCATCCGTACAAAGATCCCCGGAAAGATACGTAGCTGCAGAAATCACAACATCAGTACCTTTAACAAGCGCTGCCGCATCCTCCACAAAAGAAAAGTGGAGATTAGAATATTCCGCAAATCTTTCCGCAAACAGCTCTTCCTGTCCCTTATACCGTAAAAGCTTAATATATAATTCCCTCTTCGGAAGGGCGGAGACCAGCATAAGAAGGGCAGCCCTTGCCGTATTTCCAAGTCCCAGTATCCCCATTGTAGAAAAGTTCTCTTTTGCAAACAGGAGAATCGAATGCGCCGCAACCGCCCCCGTGCGCATTGCCGTAATCCAGTCTGCGTCCATCAATGCTAAAAACTCTCCGTTTTCCGCATTAAACAATAGCAGTCTGCTGTCCAGGCTGGGAACCCGGTCGGGATATCTGGTGACAATTTTCACCCCCCCCCCACTGCTTTTTTTCGCCTTTCAATATACAGGGCATTACGTTGCAGAATATCTTCTCCACTGGTTTCATGCTGATTTTCGCCGGAAGCAGCGCCTCTTTTTTATTGGCAATCATATCGCTTACCCACTGCAGACATGTCTGTGGCGTAATGTTCAGATTTCTAATGTCCTCAAAAGAAATGATCTTCATACTGTCCAAATCTCCTTCAGTGCCTCAATCAGCATTTCGTTTTCTTCCTGCTTCCTGACCGCGAGCCTGATATACTGCTTTCCGTTTCCTATTTTTTCAGTCAGATCTTTAATAAATAAATTATGTTTTATTAATAAGTCTCTGGCTATCTTAGCTGCTGAAATACCGTTGCAAACCTCACACATTACAAAATTTGCCTGCGTTGGATAAACTTTTAGTCCATCTATCTTTTTTAGCGCATCAACAAATGAACTTCTAACTGCCTGAAACTGCTCCAATGCCTTCTTATAATCACCAGTATACTTTTCCGCGATCTGCATGTAAAATTCGGCAAATGAGTTGATGTTCCAGATCGCTACTTCCTTCCTCAGTTCTTTAATCAGTGTTTCCCGGGAGGACACCAATACTCCCAACCGCAGCCCCGGAACACCATACGATTTCGAGATGCTTTTTACCACGATCAGTTTTTTGTATTTCTCAAGAATTTCATTACAGATCAGTGTATTATCTTCTCCCTCTGCGAAATCGACAAAGCTCTCATCCACTACAAAGTCGATCTCCCTGTCATCACACCACTGGCATAATCTGTGCAAATCCTCTTTTTCAATATAATTCCCGCTTGGATTATCCGGATTAATCAATATGAGCATGTCAATCTTTCGATCCTCGTAATACTTCATGATGTCATCTGCATGATATTGAAAATCCATCTGCTTTACATCAAAAATAACACTCTTATCTGCATCGTATCTATTCGGATACTCTTCGAATGTCGGCCTGATAAATCCAATCTTTCCATCATATCTCTCAAGCAGAGCTTTGATCAGTTCCGCCGCCCCATTACCGACCACAATATAATCCTGCTTCACGCCAAAATTTTTGGCTGCCAGCAGGGCATTGACATACATCCCGGAAGGATACTGTGTAACCAGCGTATCAAAGTTGCTTTTAATCTCGTCAAGCAGCCTCTGCGGAGGGAAATACGGGTTTACCAGATAGCAGAAATCCAGTATCTTCGGATATCTCCAATATCCGCCATACCGTTTCTGTATCTTGGAAAGCTTTTCCTCCTCGCTTTCGCTAAAAATAGATTCCGCGATATCCAGATCCTGAACATCGTCAATCTCATACCAGCGCTGTCCCTCTAATCTTTTTGCCTTTATCTCAGGATCATCCAGCATCGTGATAACCTTTAATACCTGCTCATAATATTCATTATTTCCCAGCGCAGAAGAATACGCTTCCAGAAAAGGGACATAATATTGTTCTGAAAAATGTTTGCTGAACTTATAGATGTTTACCGTTTTATAGTACGCCGGTATGTCATCAAAAACTATTTTTTTCCCGCCGATAAATGCATGGATATTATCTTCCTCATCCAGCTTGACTACCGTCCCGTCCATCCAGCTTTCGTACTTGTCCACCAGCGCCAGGGTCTCCCTCTGATCGTTGAGAAGAGTTTCCAGAACACTGTCTTCAAAGATCAGATCCGATTCCAGTAACAGCGTATCCTCCCTCTTCAAGTGCTCCTTCGCCAGAGCCAGTGAATAAATATTATTTGTTTTATAATAGACCGGATTATCAATATATAAAATCGGAGTCTCTATGTTCAGCGATTCAATATAGTCTGTCAGTTTCTTCCCTTCATACCCGATTACAATTACAATTTTGCTCAGCTTTAATGCATTTAACTGCTTCAGCATCCTTTCAATCAGAGTAACGCCATTTACCTTGACCATACATTTCGTATTATCCGCTGTCAGATCCTTCAGTCGTTTCCCCATTCCTGCTGCCAAAATAACTGCCTGCATATCACACATGTCCTCCTGTGCTTCTTCCTAAAAACAAAATTTCTATTTTTCTGTTTCTAAATAATTTTTCCGATAATGCGGTTTTCATTAACGCATCCGACCTCACGGTACCGGCTGTCCTTGCTTTTCTCTATATTATCGCCTATCACAAAATACTGTCCGTCCGCCATCTGAACCGGAAGTTCCGCAATTCCCGCATAACTAAACACTGTTCCCTCCGCAAAGACAGTACTGCCGTCGCCATTTATATACAGACACCCATCCTCAATCTTTACTTCATCGCCCGGGCAGGCAGCAATGCGTTTGATTAAAACCGTATCCAGACCGTCGCAGTGAAATGCAATCACATCGCCGTAAGTATAGTCCCCGGAATGGCGGTCAGCCAAGACAAGCTGCATATTGTGGTAAGCCGGAACCATCGAATCGCCGCGCACCAGAACCAGCTGATACCAGTTGGCAGAAATATGCCATGTAGACAGCATAATACCCAGAAACAGACAAATATAGAAATACTTATTTTTTGTCATTTACTATAATCTCATCGGATTCCACTTCTTTGTTTCTGTTCTCGTCAATCCCAAGCTTTTCGTTCACCTTTTTCTTTGCCCGTCTGATATAAATCCCCGCCACTGCCCCGACGGCTACTATCACTCCGGCCACCGCCTGAATCACATAAGTCATTACGGAAGGATCAATATATGCGTTTGCATCCCTCCCAAACAGTAACATTCCAACGATCCCTGTAACCCCTGCAAAGGCTACAGTCTGCAAACCCTTTTTCATCTTAAGCACCTGCCCCTTTCCTTGATATTTTCTCCTGTATACTTTCAATAATATATTTTGCCCCAACTTCTGCTGAGAAACCGGGATTAAAAAGATACTCCTGTGCCAGCGCTTCTATTTCTTTTCTGTATTCCGCAGTATGCCCGATCAAATACTCCACTGTTTCCGCCACTTTGTCCGTCTGATCCGGTTCCAGGCTCCTTCCCAGTTTATTGCGCAGTAAAATATTCAAAGGCACCGTGCTGATTTTCTGATATTCAGGATTCATCACCTTCATGGGTGTATTAATAAATAGTATCGGTCTATGTGTTGTAAACGCATACTCCCAGCTTATTCCTGACCAGTCAGTAATCAGAAGATCCGCCTCCATAACAGGATTATTCGACGTAAAATCTGTCTGAATTGTTATATCATCCGAATCATATTTCTGCTTCAGAATTTCCATCTTTTCTTTTTTCAGACGCACTTCCTGCGGATGAGGCCTTACAATAATCTCATACCCCTTGTTGCTGAGTTTGTCAAGTATATCTTCCAGACAGCTGTCGACAATATTATGATCCTGCCAGGACGGCGCAATCAATATTTTCTTCCTTGCATGTTCCACATGCGGTAAAGCCTGATAATTTTCCCTAATCTCATCAATCAGCGGATATCCCACCTCAATTAACTTTTTGGGAGCAAGGCCATATACCTTTTCTGTCTCCCTGATCTCTTCAGCCTGGTGCGGGCCGGCACAGAATATCGTGTCAAAGTGATCCATGCACCCCTTACGCATACCCATATTATTACTGCCAACGCCATGCTGTACAAAAACATATTCCACATCACCGCGCACATAGCTTCGTTTGATGTGATAATTCTCCAGATCAGGCATTGTCATGACTACCATATCCGCATCCATCTTCATCATCAGCGTAATCAGCCTGTTTTCTCCTATATAATACGCCTTAATCTGTGCATTATCTTTTTCCAGTTCAAAGATCGCATCATTCGGATCGCTGGTAATATAATGTATAATAATATTAGTATGCAGCAGCAAATACTCTATAATTCCCTTAAAGTACTTATAAAATCCATTACTTTCCGAGTAAAATACCAAATGTTTATTTACCACAGAGAAAAACCGTTTGTAATCGCGCCTTTCCCTTCTTTTATTGTCGGAAAACATACCATTCTTCTGCTTTTTCCCGACACTTTGAATCTCGTTCAAAGCTTCTCTGCTTTTCTCCAGCTTCTCGTAATCAACAAATCTTCTTGGTTTAATTATCCCGTTCAGAATGTACAGCTGTATCACCGCCATCAGATTGCTGCAAATCCAATAAAGCGCTGTACCAATCGGAACATACCAGCCCAAATACAACGACAGACCAACCGAAAATATCATAGTACCATATTTATTGTACTTAGACTGTTCTGACTGAAGAACATTGCTTGCATTCTGCGCTATACATAATATCCATGCAGAGAATCCAGCTATAGCTGGCGACCAGAGAAGGCTCACACCATTTTCATTTGGCACCATTCCCAAATCCATCGGACCAAAAGACATATCAATCGCCGGATTTTCTATGCCAGATCTTATTGCTCCCACTACTCCCATCAGCAATACAAGCTGGATGAACAGAGGAATTGTTGATGCCAGAGGATGATATTTCTTCTCTTTGAACAATTTCGCCTGTTCCTCAGCGATCACATCCTTTTGCCCATAATATTTGACCTTCAAAAAATTAATATCCGGCTGGATCTTAATCATGGTTATGGAATTCATGTAGGTCCAGAGGGAGACTGGGAGTAAGACTATTTTGCTCAGGAACGTAAATAGTACGATTGCCCAGCCATAACTGTTGCATAGTCCGTAGCACCAATCCATGACAAAACTGAGAAATAAATATAAGTAGCTCATTAATAAAGCCTGTCCTTCCTACTGTGTTTCACAGCACTTCCCTACTCACACTGTTTTTTCAAGCCATAAGCTGCCGCCTGGACATTTCGCGCATAGCGGCATGTGCTTAAAATATAATTCTTTGTGCACATTTTCAAAATATGATCCCCAAAATTTAATTTTAAAAGATGTATTAAACTGCAAAAATGTACGAATCATGTATGCCTCATTCCACGCCCGGCCATTATATATCCATTCCTTATAGTATTCAAACGGATATGGTATATCATGAATATGAATCAGAACACCCTTTGCAAGTCTTGGCAGAATGTTAAATAAATATAAATTAACATCACTGTCAATTTTTGAAACATGGGTACTATCTATAAATAGTATATCTCCTGCCTGCAAAGATGAAAAAATATCCGTATCGACATCTTGAAGTTTTTCTTCAATAATTCTAACATTGTCGTGAGGTGTCAGTAGCGACTTTAAGCGTTCTGGATACGGCTCAATAAAGGTAAAATCTACCCCCCCCCCTCCCCCACACACACTCATAAATGAGTGCTCATTGACATCCAGCATCAGTGCCGAGGAAAATCCCGAACCAACCTCAATAATGCGTTTTGGCCGATATTTCTGTAAAAAGCAGTATAAAATGATGCCGTCTGCATACCCAAAAAAGGAATTATCAAAGTAATATCGGTATCCATCCTTTTGTTTCTCACTGAATGGCAAAGTATTATAACATTCTGACATGGATTCTAACATGAATATTTGTTCTTCTTCATTCAAATCAATGCCCAAAAATGATTTTGGCATGTTTCCCCAAATGGTATCCTCTCTTTGTTTGAGCTCATCAATGCAGGGTAGCGGAGAATAAAAATGTCCCGGTGGAACCCATGTCTGATATTGCTTCAACTCATCAAGATATATTTTGTATTGATCTCGTTCTGTAGTAACTGCTTGAATAACATTGTCCTTCTCAGCAATTTCTACTGAAGACTCTTCAAGATATGTCTTCAACTGATCGCGCTCTGCAACAAGCACCTCGATTGTATTATCCTTTTCAGCAATTTCTACTGAAGACTCTTCAAGATATGCCTTCAACTGATCGCGCTCTGCAACAAGCACCTCGATTGTATTATCCTTTTCAGCAATTTCTACTGAAGACTCTTCAAGATATGCTTTCAACTGATCGCGCTCTGTAACAAGCACCTCGATTGTATTATCCTTTTCAGCAATTTCAGCCGAAAAATCTTCAAGGTACGTCTTTAACTCGTCTCGCTCTGCAGCAATCGTATTTATAATATTGTCTTTGTCATCTACTGTATCTCCTGGCTGTATTAATTCGCTCATAGCACTCCCCCTTCTTTTTTCCTTATAAATCCATATCCTGTACTTCCGCCTCTTCTGATGTTTCATCTATCTGCAAACCCGAAATAGCAAGCCCTAGTGTTCGTTTGTCATTTCCTTCTCCAAATACTTCATATGGGCAAACTGCATCCGGCAGATCTATTTGCAAAATAAGTTTTTTTTCTTCTGAAAGAATCAAATTTGGAACAACAAATTGTATCTGCTTCCCTTTAGACAGAATCTCTGTATAGATTTTAACATCATTTGCATAAATAGTCACGTTCTGTGTTCCAACTTTATCATATATATGCTTAATATCTAAAGTTACCAAAAGATTCCTTTTCGGTTTGTCTTCAAAGAGAAATTCAAACTTACTCTCCTTGCCATCCGTCCATGAAAAATCTTTCATGTCGGTAGAACTAACTCCTCCCACTATATACGGTAAGGCAGTGTTATCCATCCCAAAGGTTAGTTGTGTTCCATATTGATAGCACATACTATCATCAACTGTTGGTTCTAGTACAACACCCGTTTTTCGCATTACATTATCGTCATTGATATCCCCATCAATCACATATTCAACTACTTGCATCTTTCCGTTTTCAGTCTCATTCAAGTAGAAACGGCGCTCCCTCATCCGATTCAGTATCTCAAAAAAAGTGGCACCTCGATTACTCCCCAGCACGCGAAACAATGTTGCATGTAAATCATAATAAGTAATTGGTACAACCGATTCCTCAAAAGCCATTTTCCTATTCTTTTCTTTCACTAGTAAAATTCCATGTTCTGCTATGTTCTCACGTCCGTGATCCGCCATAATTATAATCGTTGAGGAATCATAAAGTCCTAATTCCTTTAACTGCGATATATAATTCTCAACTATATACAACGCCCCTTTCCCCTGCTGGAGAATTGAAGTCTCCGCACTGTCTACCAACTGCGCATATTCATTCAAAGTAAATGGTGGATGCGCACCGTTTAAATGAATTAATCGAAATATCTTTTTCTCTTGATTGGTCTGAAGCTGCTCCTCCTGCAATCCTTCAAAAAATTTTAAATCATCCGTTTTATACTCTTCTGCTGAACCTCCAGCTTTATATTGGTCAAACTCACCCGTATAAAGCCAAAAGAACCGCTTTAAAACATGCGGTACATACTTATATAATGTCAAAGAACCGTATTTTCCTGCCAGTTGAAAATAAGACGATACTTTATAGCCTGTCGGCACCTGATTATCCACAAACTCCGTTGACTTATCTGGAATAAATGCGGAAGATGTGTAAAAACGCACATCGTAATTCTGCCGCTTAAGTTCTGTGTATAATCCATCTTTATTAAATGACTCTTTCACATATTCTGCATATGAAATCACACCCGGATAAGATTCCCCTGTTATAATTGCAGGCATCCCAATCTTCGTATGTGCTCCGCCTGCAGATGCATTTTTAAAATGAGTAAAATCTTCAAAAACGGCTTTATATTTTTCAGGTTCTTCCTGTAGTATCTCTTGAAAATATGCATCATCAAACGCATCTAAAACAAAAACAATAACATTCTCCTCCGAAGACACTTCATATATGCCTTCATTGCTAAGATAATAATTTGACTTCTCACCAGATACTACATCTGTTGTAAAAAGTAAAATTATGAGCGTAACTATCTGTGTTGCTATTACACATGCCGAAATATAAACCTGCAATTTATGTAACAGATCCCGCTTACATACCCATAATCCTATAACGATTGCAAATATCAAAATCCACCCCAAAGTATCTACAACAGCATAGACCGAATATGCACTCCAATCTATTTCTTCTCCATTTAGTACGCCGTAATTAATATTGGCATAACTTCCCTGCAAATATAATGCAATGCCAGCAGCAAATAAAACGCCGCTGTATATATCTCTCACCTTTCCCCGCAGCAATGCACCTACCAGTGAAAGAACCGTTATACATATCAGCACTTGAATACACACAACAATAATCACATCCTTCTGTGTAAACCAGAACTCCTCAAAGTTAGTAAAGTATAATTCAAGCGGACCAAAAATTGTAATTGTTACCACAAGCAGCAATATACTGAACACCAGATATGCATTCCTTTTTATTTGAGTCATCTTTAACGTCCTTTCATTCTAAGTTGCATCTACCGCATAGTTTCATTTCAAATATTCCTGAATCACTACTTGAAATGTTTCACCTGCATCTTGATCTGCATCGCATGACGCTTTTCTAACCTCGATCTGGTCAATCTGATCACCAGATACATCAACAGTTGCTTTGATATATCTCCCCATCTGTGTAACGACAGCATTTTGAAATATTACTTGTTCTTCACCTGTTTCCTGGTTGATCCCAACAGCCGAAATCTGGTATTCTGTGTCTGTTGTCTTTCTCTCGTCTACAGCGTCCCCAACGAAAATATCTAAAAAGTCCACACTTTCTCCAATATCAATAGTTAAACTCTCTTCCGATGAGGTGAAACTCTCACACTGCAAATTCACTTTTCTATCCACTGTCTCTAATTCCATCAATGGCAGGCACCATATTTGATCCCAAAAATTCGGTTGTATCGTCATAATTTCCTTCAAAGCCAATCCATAACTGTTATATATTTCAAAGTTGTCTTCCCATCTGCTTATCTTAGTCACTGAATATATATTTTGATCGGCTACCTCTTCCAGCCTCTGCTCCAAGTATTGTGCCGCATAGTCACTGGTTATAGCAAAGTATGGATTTATGCCAATTATAGGAACATTGCTTTTCAACTCAGCAGCCAAAGACCCGCCGGGTCCGGGCACTACCCAACATTGAATATCATCTAAAATTTCACCGCTGATTCCTGTACTATAATCGCGAAAGACATATGGTAGATTTGCCACAATTCTTTCTACATCTTTTATATCTCTCCATGCCCACTCACAATTGCCCATAATGTAACTGCTTGTTGCTGTATAAATCTGTGTTATTAAAAAATGTGCTCCTATAACACCTACCAGCTTCATGATATAGCCCCTATTGCACAGCCACTCCACAAGTACAATAATCGCTATCGCACTTCCCAATATTTCCAATACCGGCACGTACCTCATATATCCGTGTAATATTGTAAGAAATAATACATAGCAGTAAATACAATAAAGAATGTTTATCTTAACAATATGTGTATATCGTTTGAACTCACAGAATATTGCTATTATTAGAACAAATACTATGACAAGCACTCTTCCACTGCACATCTGATAATCGGCAGTTCTTTCTGGAAATTTCAACATATATAATGGCCATAGTATAAACTCTATCACCTTTACGGGGCCAAATCGGTTATTAAAAGCTGAAAAATCGTTTGGTGATCGAGTTGTAGAAAAATACGGGGACTTAAAAAAGCCATTAAAATAAGGAAACATGGGGTTCCCTGTTATCCTGTAACTGATAAAAAGGTACAAAGCAAGTGGATATGCCAGCATCAAAGCCGACCAGAAAAAACACTTAATGTTTATATTTTTCCTTTGCTTTATCAAAAAATATATCGCTAGCGGAACAATTACCAAGATGTTAGTTATTTTAATTCCTATAGCGAATCCACTCATAAGACATAGATATCCTGCCGTATGCACGGTATCCGTTTCCTCTTTACCTCTCCCTTCCATATTTATGACCAATCTAATAATTTCCAGTAAAAATGGTACTGCTAAATAATCGACCATATAGGTGGACTGTAGCGTATACGTATTTTCAGTCATTAAACATATAAATGCACCGGCACTTCCCAAAATCTTGGACCACCTGCTTTTGCAATCATGGCCAAACTCGCGCCAAATCATAATAAAAAGCTGCTTAGTCTGAAAATAGATTAGGATTACCACGAATGTATTCAACAACGTTCCCATTCTATATCCCAAAAAATATCGAAAACCATAAAAAAGCCTGTCACTAATCGCCCCAAATGTCTGTGCATTAAAAGATCTCATTGGAAAAAAATCATAATGAATAAAATCTCTGTCAAAAAATTTCTGATAGTACAAATGATAATTTAGTGTATCGTAACTTGTATCCGGCATAACTGCCCTTAAGGTGCATTGTAATATAATCAGTAAAATCAAGCCCGCATCATACACATTGACTGATAAGTCTTCCCAAGCCACTCGATTCTTCTTAACGTATATTACTGTTACCAAGCAAACCAATATTCCCGATATGCTAAGCGATACCATATACTCCCAGGAAAACATAAAAATTAAAAAATCATTTAGACAGATCACTATTGCATACAGCAAATAGCAGAATAAAAACTTATTACTGCTAATCCTATACTTTACTTCACTTTTCATATACTTAAATCTCCGCTACAACTTTATCCAAACAATCAAAACTTCACTGACCCATTATGATAACATCAATAAAGTATTCTAAAATTCAACAATGAATTTTCGTATCTTTCAACCGTCTCGTAAACAAAAATATTCGTATTGTAATCAAGTACCCGCTGTTGCTCAAATATACTACCATGAACCCAGAGGCTTTCCTCGAACTGTGTTGCAAGAGCGGGTGCCAGCGATGTCGCAAAAGAATCTCTGCATACAAATAGTTTCCTCTGATCTGCCCCTGGTGTATGATATATAAATTCCGTCAAAAAATCCCATTTCTCATTCTCTGTATTTAACGCGCTTATATTTGTAATGTTGTAGTCTATATCTCCATTCTCAATAGATATGTTAAGCATATTAGTCAAATCACCACTTGAAGCAAATTGCTGTTCTATGGTGACTTCACTTAGCAGCGGCATTCCTATTCCTAGTTCTTTCGCCAAACTGTTTGCGCCAATATATCCTCCTGCAAAGTTCCAATGGGTGTCCAGTTTGTGATACAAAACAATATTCGGATTTTTACGCCTCATTTCCAGTAATTCCTCTTTGGGATAAACCACACGAATATCTGTATTTTCCCGCAAGTAGTCCACCATCTGATCTGTACTTGTATAATTATTTCTTACCTGATAATAGTCCGGCAAATAGTCTCCATAAATTGTTTCCTTATTAGGCGCAATAAACAAAACAAACTCAATTCCCTTTTTATTTAACGACTCCTTGGTCACAACCAGGTTTTCAGCTATCGTACGCAGCTCTTCTTGCGTAAAATGCCAATATCCTAAAGACTGCTCTACCGGATTGTGGTCTTCATCGTTACAATAAAACAACCACCCTCCCTTCCCAATATCTACATTGTCATTAGAAGACTGTCTAAACAGGAAAAAGTCAATCTTACTCGTAAGTTGAATTAACTGATTCCTAAACGGAATATTATCATTATAATATGTCTCATATTCTTGCGGAAACGACACATAATTCTTCAATGTAAGAACTGGTTTCGCTTCTATGTTCCTATTTTCATAATTTACCGCATCTATATATGGTCCCAAAAAGAAAAATGTAAATGGAGGCGATGCCAATGCAATCAGAAAAAGCACGATCCATATAAAAGATTTACGTTTCGACATATGCAACCTCTCTAAAATTTAAAATAAATAAAGGGATTATAAGTATTTCCAGCCAACATTGAAATACATAAAACAAAAATAAATCCACAGTATATTATCTCTAAATATGAATTTCTGAGTCTGTCAAACAGTTTCATTTTCGCCAATAACTGCTGTACGATCCCACATCCCAATATTCCTAATATAATAATCAGCACTGTTTTATTCCCAAATATTTTGGCTGTCACAAACATACTTTCCTTATATTTCCATGGCAATATCATTCTCTCCATAAAGCCAATCACCTGCTTTAACGGATCTGCCCTAAACAATACCCATCCAAAAGTAAAAATCAACACCATATAAATATGTGAAAAAAGCCGATGTTTTGTAAGAAACCTCTTAAAACCCATTCTTTCTATAATTTGGAGTATGCCATATGCCCCTCCCCACAGTAAAAAATTATAGTTCGCGCCATGCCACAACCCCGTTATACAAAACACAACAAATAAATTGATATACGTTCTTATATTTCCCATACGGTTTCCCCCTAAGGGGATATATAAGTATTCTCTAAACCAAGTTCCCAGAGAAATATGCCATCTCTGCCAAAATTCCTGCACAGAAGCCGACAAATACGGATACCTAAAATTTTCCTGGAATTCAAACCCAAAAATTCTGCCGAGTCCAATTGCCATATCTGAATAGCCGGAAAAATCATAATAAATTTGCAATGTATAGCAAATTGCTCCCATCCACGCCAAAATACCTGTTACATTAATCAAGTCTAATGCAAAAATCGCGTCAGCGCATTTCGCAACAGTATTGGCAATAATAATCTTTTTACCTAAACCTATAATAAACCTTCTAATACCTTCTCCTGTTTTTTCAATTGTGCATTTTCTATTAATTAACTGTTCATTAATATTTTTATATTTTACTATTGGCCCAGCAATAAGCTGCGGAAAAAAGGAAATATACAGTGCCAGATTTATTATATTTTTCTGCGGACTGCTCTCCCCGCGATATACGTCTATAATATATGACAAAATCTGGAACGTATAAAAAGAAATACCAATCGGCAGTGCAACATCTGGCAGCTCTATATTTCTCCCCGTAAGGTTATTAATAACCTCAACCAAAAATCCAACATATTTATAATATCCTAAGATTCCAATATTAAATATTAAGCTAATTATTAAGAGCAAATTTCTATAAGGTCTGTCTTTATCAATCAAGATTCCAAACACATAGTTAATCAAAATAGAAAAGAGCATTAGCAAAATATATAGCGGCTCTCCCCATGCATAAAAGATAAGACTTCCCAAAAGTAAAAATATATTCTTGTACTTATCCTGCAGCAAAAAATATCCTATAAATACAATTGGAAGAAATATCCACAAAAATATAAAAGATGAAAAAACCATATTTTTTACTCCATTACATTCTATATTTATCGCTTTATATTTTCTTCCGCACTATAGATCAACATCCAATCGAATCACCCGCTCTGCCTCTGCCAGCATGAAGTTCTTTTGGATAAACTTAATGCCATTATCAGACATCTCCTTAAGCCGATCATAGTCTTCATAAATCGTACAAATCATCTCTGCCATTTTCACACCATCGTCTTCCACCAGCATAGACTGATCCTGGGTATCTAATCCCTCTGCACCAATCGATGTTGTAATTAGCGGTATCTGAAAATATGCCGCTTCTACTACCTTACCTTTTACACCTGCTCCAAAGCGAAGCGGTACCACGGCCAGTCTGCAGATGCGATATAGCTTCTCCAATACTTCATCTGAAACAAAACCTTCAATAATAATATTTGGAGATTCTAATTCTTTAATTTCCTTCGGAACCTTTCCTCCCACTACATGCCATTTCATATTCGGATATCTATCTAATATACCCGGATACACTTCCCTGGCAAACCATAATACCGCATCTACATTAGGCGGATGCCCAAAGCCCCCTACATACAACAAGTCATGCCGCTCACTGAAATCTTTGTTAATATCACTCATCATCTTTTCATAAATATATAACGGAATATTACGAATTGGTTTATTCGGAAATACTTTCTGCATAATCCCCTGCTCATATGATCCCACAACATGTCCGACATCTGCCTTCTCAAATAACTCATACTCTATTTTTTTCCATCTTTCGGATGATGCCAGTTTATCCGGGTCTTTTGTCATCTCATACTCTCTGTATTCCCTAATGTGGTGCAAATCATGTGCAAAATAAAATATTTTTGCATCAGAATACTGCAGCACCAAATCCATATACTTTACAGATATATGAGGACGCTGCAAATAAATATAGTCAAAATAGTGTGCATTTTCTTTTAACCACTGTTGCCAGTTATTGTAATAAAAATTTCCATACAGAACTTCTATTCCCATCTGATTGAGTTCTGTCGTATAGGGTTCATGCTTATAAAAATTATCTCCAATAAAGGTCACTTGAAATCCCATCTTAACAAACAATTTCAAGTACATATAAGTACATTTACCCCCAGCATCCTGATCGTGATGTGGCACATAATGATCCACAACGAGCATATGCTTTTTGTGGTTACTTCTATCTTTTGCCGTAAACACATTTACCCCGTTAGGCTCGTGCTCTTTCTGAAGGATATCCTTCCATTTATCATAGAACTTCTGAAAGTTTACCTGTTGGTAATGCTTTAAGCCGCTCTCCACATCTGTTCCGTTTGATACTCCCTCAAAATGAACTACCACAGATAACGGCTGATATAATACTTTATATCCTTTTTTCCGAACCTCAAAAGCTAAATCCGTATCTTCATAATACGCTGGCGCAAACTGCTCATCGAAACCTCCAATCTCCTCCCAAAGGTCCTTTCTTATCATGACTGCCGCACCCGAAATATAATCGACTTCTTTCACATAATTATATTCTGGCTCCTCCGGGCTTTTCCGATTACCATAGTTCCACGCGGAAGCGTCATTCCAAACAATACCTCCTGCCTCCTGCAGATATCCGTCCGGGTATACCAGCTTGGAGCCAACCATACCTATCGTCTCATCTCGTTCAATCAAATCAATTAATGACTTCAGCCAGTTTTCCTGTACCTGTGTATCATTGTTTAAAAAGAGTATATATTTTCCTCTGGTATAATGTGCTGCATAATTGCAGTTGCGCAAAAACCTGACATTCTCTTCTGTTGTGATAAGCCTAACATTCTTTGCAATCTTTTCTACATCTTTTGTCACATCTGTAGAACAATCGTTGGCAATCAGAACCTCATACGCAACATCACCAGTATTTTTCAAAATCGACTTAAGACAGTTATAGGTATACTCAAACTCATTGTACACTGGTATCACAATAGACACGATCGGCCGTGTCCATATTGGAAACTCCAGAACATCATAGTCTTCCGCTGCTTTACAAATTGCCAATGCAGGATCGGCAATTTGTTCCAGCTCCAAATCTAAGCGGCTTGAAGGATCCATCTGCATGCGCTCCATATCAACAGCCTCATCGTAACGCTTTTTCACACCGTCCATGCCTTCCAGACGTATATATTTCAAATAATTTTTAATACGTTTCGGATTAATGACATGAAACATCAGACGAGGATGTCGAAACACGTTAAACACAACTCGCGCAAAAAACCGTCTGCGACTGTTAATCGGCAAAACGGCATTACCTATCCTTTGAATCCTCTTCGCAAATTTATAAGCATGTGTCGTTTTCTCATGCTCATATTTTCTTTCTGCCTCAAGTAATAGCTCTATATGGCCCTCTTTGTTAAGAACAGTCTGCTTTAGATCAGTCAGCTGTTCTTTCAGTCTTTCTACTTGTTGACTCTGGTTCAGCAAGTTCAGATTCAAGTCGTCCTGGTGGCGGATCAACTCCTGATTTTTTTCACTCAACTCCCTATTTAAATTGTCTAATTCATTGTTCTTATAATTTATCTCGTTGTTCCATTGGCTCAATTCCTGATTGTGGCTGCTCAGCTCATCGTTCCGCCGGCTCAATTCCTGGTTGTGGCTGCTCAGCTCATCATTCCGCCGGCTCAATTCCTGGTTGTAACTACTCAGCTCACCATTCCGAAAGCTCAGTTCTTGATTCTTATCACTTAATTTATCGTTCTGTCGGCTCAGTTCTTGATTCTGTCCGTTTAAAAGACTGTTCTGCAGAGTTAACTGCTCATTCATCTGATCTAAATCGCGAATCCGACTACCCATTTCATCAACATGTTTATCCAGGTTTTGAATGTGCTGGTTCTTTTTTTCATCTTCCGCCTGCAGCGTGGCAATTCTTTTACCAGCCTCATGCAAATCCTTGTCCAATTCAATAATATGTTTACCACGTATTTCATTATCGTCATTTAGTGCACGAATCTCGTCATTCTTATCTCTTATCTTCTTATTCAGAGCCACCACTTCCACAGTTTTTGGCGGAATATGCGTAGTTCTCTTATTAATGTTTTCAGATACTTTCTCAGCCACAATAACCACTGAATTATACCTGAGATATTTCTGTAAATTTTTTGCATTCTTTAAGTATTCTTTATAGTTACGGTCAACATCTGTCACATCTTCTTTTTTATAAAAAGGATGTACATTTTTGACCTCCACATGATATCCATATTTCTCAACAATATCTTTAATGTCCTCTCCCCAATCCGTAATCACCAGCGTCCCATCCTCTGGACGAACAGGATCCTCATGATATACTGGCTGTTTTCCCCACCTGCTTTCTGTCTTTTTATTTTCATGAAGCGGCACAGTAAAAATATGGCATCCACCAACCTTCAAAACACGTAATATTTCTTCCATTGCCTTTTCATAACCGGCAATATGCTCAAATACATCCTCCGTAATAACAAAGTCAAAAGTATTGGCCGGAAAGGGAATATCGCACAGATCAACGCACAACACACCTTCTTGGTATTCACCGGATGCTATTTCGTCAAAATACTCGCAACATGTATAATTAGGCAGTTCCTTTAAAGCCTCATGAATATATCCGCTAGAACATGCATTAAGAATGCGCACATCAGTAAGCCGCTTCCGAACCGATATCAAGTCACTGTCCAACTCATGCATATGATTTAGAAATTCTCCTGCTGTGTCAGAATTCCTTATAGATGCACCACAATTTTCACATTTCGCTTCCCTTAAAAGCACCGCCTCATCGTCCATCATAAAATTCGCTACGTGCCCGCACAAATGACATCTTTCATGAGCTACAATCATATCCAATCACCATCATCCTATTCCGTATATACGTCACTAATCAACATCGATAGTTCTCTTACATCTCCGTTGTCTGGCTGTTGAGCAAAATTTGTTTCAATATGCACTACTACCAATTGATTTTGCAGAGTAGTCCTAATGACTTGTTCCGAAACCCCGCTTACTGCTCTCGCCCAAACTATTTCCTGACCATTAACAAAAATCCTATACCATTCCTCTCCCATCATTTCAAAAGGGCAATATAGTTTAATTGTTATCTTTCCTGTATCGCCTGTTCGTATTATAAAATCACCGTCTGTGCCAATAAATCCATCTTCATATATATTTGCCAATTTCACCGCTTCCCGCCAAGTACCCCCGACCATATCATTATCTTTAACCGGCAGCAACCTATCACCCACAATTATATAGGCATATATATACATCCCATGATCAATCGTGTATTGATTAAAAGATGCAATCATATACTGATTATCACCTATTTTCACAGCCTTGGGATCCGCCTGTCTTTCTGTTGTCAGCACGTAATATGAACTGTCTATTCTGATCCCTACCAATCCACCCTGTTTTTCCTTTTTATAAAACATAGAAGCAATTGAACCATCTGACTTACTTTTCAGCGTAATATCATGACCATAATAGCGTGAAAATAAAGTCCAATAGCCATCCGTCACTTCATCATTCTCAAATCCCAACGCATCAATTGTTTCGTACAAATCTGTAGCATCAACTTCCATTCCCTCCAATCGTCCCACAATATCCGTTTTAAATACTTCCTCAATCATCTTCACTCTATTTGCTGTTTCCTCCTGCCGGCTCTCTATCACATGATTCATCATTTGAATTCCCATACTGGATAGCACAATCACAGTCAGCAGTATGAATGTGGCCTTTTTCCCTAATCTTACTGTAATTTCCCAAACTAAATATGAAATGAGAAAAACTACTGCCAAATAGGAAAAATAAACAGCTGTTACGCTTATATAATTTGAAGCATTCACTAGCGACTGATATCTTACTGATATTGCAAATGGCAACAGCGGTAATACCACAAACCCCATGGCTATTCCGATAGTAGCAGCAACTCCAAAGTTTGTATTTCTCATCTCGCAAATATGGACATTGTTTAGAAGCATAACTAATGCGACAAACAATATAATGCCAAAGCAAACAACACCCAAATCGGCATTCCTTACAATAACAGCTTTTACCCCCCCCCCCCACTCAAAATCGCTTCGTAATTAGAGAATTCTCGAAAAATATACCTATATTTTGCGTTTAAGCAATAATACCCAGGCAAAGAGGCTAATATCAGTTGCTTTAAAACCCGAAAAATACTTACTACAGACAACGATCCAAATGAATTCCCATCATATGAGCTTGGAAAAAAGTATCGCATTCCCGTATAAACCATTAAATACAATACCGAAATACCTATATGATATTTTACCGCACAAACTATATTTCTAATATTTTTCCTTTCTTTCGGAAGTGTATGCCATGCTGCTACCGCATAGATAGGCATTAGCACAATAAAGATTTCGTAGCAAAAAAGCATATAGAAATTGACAAATAATGAGGTAAGCAAGTACCCTTTTTTTCCCTTTTCCAGCCATTGTATAAATAGAAGCACAGCTCCAATTATTATCGAAGCATAAATTGCACATTCACAATACGCCTGCGGAAGCGTATGTTCAAATGTAACCGGCATAAAAGCCAATCCAATACAAGCAGTAAGGCAGGAAAATGAAAATTTATGAAAAAGCTTATAATATAATACACTAAGAGACACCAGACTAAGTATGATAAAACTAAAGTCCCTAATTTTGAAGAGATAAAAATTGACGCTAAAATAAAATAAGCTTCTGAATGGATATTTCAAATAATATCCCAGCACTCTACCCTGTTCAAAACTACGTTCACGAAGCAACGGCTCATATACAACGTTTAAATGCCTCATAAGTTCATCGTTGTTCACCACTCCTGTACCTATAAACGGTATCATCCAAATCACAGCCAGCACTCCAAGTAATATAATTATCACCGTTCTGTAATGTTCTCCTGTGACACGAAACCGTTCCTTCACTGTACATCTCTCTCCTTCGTACTACTCTATCTCTACATTTTGTCTGTCGTATTGACATATATTTGTATCCGCATCCAACTCAAGCATTGCGAGATTATATCCATCGTTATCAATTACAATTGTCTGACAATTATGTGCTCTTATAAGCACCACATGATTGTCTTGTGTCCCAGCAGATATGGCTGGCGTGACAAGATATTCACCCTTATGAAATCTCGGGAGTTCTAGTTGAAACGAAACTTCATACACCATATTTTTTTCTACCCTGGCTATACTCTTATTCTGCATAAAATTATTAATCCCAAATATACGTACCCCTTTAATATCTTCTAATTCAAAGCCAAAAATAACATGCTCTATGTCTTCATAAAATCTAGCGACAATTCCAAATCTATAAGTTTTCCTCGTTTCCAACAGATTGACCTGTCTGCCTTTCTCATCCAAAATATAAAACGACAAAAGTTCCGCTTTCCCGGTGGTCGTTATTGCTTCCGCATGCTCTGTCACAAACCTCGGAAAATGAGCCACTGCACTTTTTCCTGTCTGCTTTTCCACATCATCATGGTTCTCTGACTTCATCTGCGCTAGAATTTTCTGATTTTCTTCATTCGTCCTGATAATCTGCGCGCTCATATATTTCTCACACACTTCACCCGCCGGACCAGCCTCACGCAAATTTCCCTTTTCAATCCAGACAGCACGGGAACACAGCTTCTTGACAGATACAATATCATGCGACACGAACAATATAGTCGTTCCCTTCTCCTTAATTTCTTCCAGTTTATGGAAACATTTTGCCTGAAAAAAAGCGTCTCCTACCGCCAACGCCTCATCTATAATCAAAATTTCCGGCTCTACATTAATTGCAAGTGCAAAAGCAAGCCTTACAAGCATACCACTGGAATATGTTTTTACTGGCTGATATACAAAATCGCCAATGTCGGCAAATTCCAAAATTTCTTTCTTTTTCGCCTCCATCTGTTCTCTGGTGAAGCCAAGAACTGCACCATTCATGAAAATATTCTCTACACCAGAATATTCCATATCAAACCCCGCCCCTAGTTCCAGCAGAGCCGACACTTTACCATTCACTTCTACATGTCCTTCTGTGGGGTTAATTACTCCAGTAATAATTTTAAGTATTGTGGATTTTCCAGAACCATTTGTCCCGATAATCCCTACCGTCTCTCCTTTCTCAACACAAAAAGAAATTCCTTTCAATGCATAGAAAGGTTCAGAATATACCTTCTTAAAAGGACTAACCGCCTCTTTAAACCTATCCTTTGGGTCTTTATAAAGTTTATATATCTTTGTTAAATTCTCGACAACTATAGCACTCATATCTCTTCCTACAAAACATCTGCAAAATGAAGTTTCAGTTTTTTAAACAATCCCGTACCAACTGCAAAAATGGCTAACGCAATGCACCAGAAATATATCGTTAGCACTGGATGCTCCCAGAATCCCTCATGTGTAATAAAACAATCCCGATATCCTTCCACCAAATAGTAAATCGGATTAAGCTTAAACAGAAAACGGATCTTTTCCGGGAATATCGTTTCCGACCACATAATTGGTGCAATCCACATACCAATTTGAAGTAAAATCTGTACGGTTTGCCCCATATCTTTAAAAAAAGCATTGGACGAAGCAGTAATATACGATAATCCCAATACCAAAAATAACGTGCACAAAGTATAATATAACAATTGTATCCACCATAAAGATGGTTTCATTCCAAAAAGCAGATATACAATAATCATAATCCAGATAAAAATCAAATGAATGAACAGAGAAGACATTACCTTGATTATGGGCAAAATACTTATTTTAAAAACCATTTTTTTAACCAGGTGCTGATATTCATACAAGCAATTAGTCGCTCCCCCCCAGGCCTCATTAAAAAAAAACCACGGTACAATTCCCGGAATCAGCCACAACACATATGGCACCTCAGACACGGGCTGGGAGCGGAACCCTAACTGAAATACAAAAAAATAAATTAAAACCGTGACAATCGGCTGAATAAACATCCAGAAAATTCCAAGAAAAGATCCTACGAATTTTCTCTTGAAATCTGCCTGTGCTAACGTCATAATTAATTCTTTTCTATTCCATATGTCTTTTGCATCCTTTAATATATGAAGCATAAAACGTCTCCAAATGACTTTTTGCCATCGTCCTTTGATGTAACCAGTAATCGGCATTACTGTGCCACTTCTAAAAAGTCCTATTCTCTAATTTATTTTTAATCTTACTTATTTTAACTCATATCTACATTTATTTATGGTTTTAGAGTTATATACACTATCCTTTTGCAAATATGCAAAATCGGTCTGCCAACACTTGACAGACCGACCATAAATATCCATTAATTCACTTCATGTAATAACACTAGTTTTAAAAATATACTAATTTTTACCCATTTCGCGGTTTAGCTCCCTCATTGCCTCCAATGCCGCTCCCTCATTTCCATCAGCATCATACAGTAAACCATTGTAGCAAAAATTATAAAGTTTCACATGGTCAACAAAGCCTTCTCCATCAATGGACAGAGACAATTTTCCCCATTCATCCCCATCGAACTCTACAGAGTATGTTGCATCTTTGGTTACTGAAATTTGCTTTGTCTCATCATTCAAAGACACCTTTATTACAAATGGTTCATCAATCAACGACGCATCCAGCTGACAGACAATATTTCCCGATGTGTCTGAAATCTTTCCGCTTACATCCTGCCGTATTTCGGCGCCATCAACCAATAAACATTTATGTTTTCCATCTATTTCCTTGACAGCTGCCTCGCCTGTAGTTTCCCATCCTTCTAATGAATCGGAAAAAGAACCATTTGAAATTTTATCCATATAATAATCCTTATATGCCCATACGCCATATCCTCTAGTATACTCTTTAAAAGCATCTTCCACATTTAACAAATAATCATCTATCTGATCATCTATAAGTTGAGCGTTATGGCTGTATGCCTGCGTATTATCATAATATAAAAACTGATCAACATATATTTTTTTACCCCCATTATTCACTGCTACCTTTTGAAATGCCGCTTCCGTTTTTTCCAGTGCATGACTCCATGTTACTTTCTCCCCCATATTCTTCATTCCTATCGGTATACCATACATAATTGTGGAGTAATCACTTCCATCACACGCATAGGTGGCTGCATGCGAATAATATACATTTTTACCTTCTTCGTTTACGATCCAGTCATCATCAATCCGGACCTCCATGGACACATTTGGAAACGCTGTCTGCGTATCCTGCAGCAAGTGATTTAAAAAGTCATCATAAAAACTATAAAACACTTTAAATGCCGGCTTGTCCACTGCCGGAATATATAAGTCTTCCTCAGCATACAGTCGGGTGTCATCATACAGCTTGCGTATCTCTGACAATTCATAATGGTTCATAAAGAAATCACCAAACCCGATATCCTGTGCATATTTAAGGGAATCTTCATTTTTTCCTGATATTGCACTCATTTTCTCAGTAAAAATCCAGAAATCTTCCCAACATATAAAACCACCCCAGAGTGACTGATGGGAACCTGCAACCGTATATAGTCTTTCTACATACTCCAGCCAGGCTTCCCTTGTCTGCTCATCATAAACGATCTTTTCATAGCGCTCCATAATCTCATCATTTCCACGATTTCGATAATAGTCCCATGTATATCCAATTCTCAGAACCACACCAATTCCATGTTCATCCGCTTTTTCCATCACTCTATCCAGTTTTTCCAGTGCATCCTGATTATATAGGTTACTTTTTCCTATCCCAGGTTGGAATTGTCCCCATGGAATTAACAATATAATGGAATTAAATCCATCTGACTTTATTTTTTCAAAATCCTCATCAATATTTTCAAACTCACTATCCCATAAATTCATAGGTGATGCGTCAGCAAAATAATGTGCCGATATCCAATATACATCCTCATTATCTTTCTGCGGCACCTCTTCTTTTCCTGTTGACACAATATTCAGCCCATTTAGAATCAGCCAGTCTCCCGCATCATCACCATACCCGCCATTGTCTGTGGCAAATTCTATCTTGATATTCTGATTTTGAAATTCTTCCAGTGACAATTCCATCTCACTATAATCCATATCAGGAGAAACCGAATAACTTCTCCTAATTCTTGGATTCTCAAAATCTCCGTCTGCATATACTCTCACATATAAAGACATTCCATCGGATAGCTCTGTAACCCATGGATGAATATTATAACGCCATCTTATGCTTTCAATGCCATCTACATGATATTCCGTACTCATGCCAGTTCCCTGCACCATCATAATAGATGTTCCCATAGTGTCATCTTCTATTTTAGCAACAGTGCTCCCCCACGGATTATCATCCTTGCTGACCTCCCGTTTTCCTTCAAAAGTAAGCTGATCAAAATTCTCCACAAAGTCAAACTCTATTTGTCTAACTACATTCTCATTATCTATTTCGGTACCGTTCTGCTGGGTTAAGGGCAGTACTACATTCTGACCGATCATATACGCGACTGCACAGCTTAGGAAAAAACTTGATAATATTATAATTAACTTATTATACTTCATTTAATGTTGTCTCCTTCTACTTGCAAAAACTAAGCATATTCTGACATAATCAGTTATTACTTTAACTAATAGCAAAATCGTTATTATTTTACTACATATTCTTATTCAACCACTCTTTTTAGAGCTATTTACGCTACTCACCCGTTTCCACCCAAACCACCCCAGATGCAGCACATACCCCCACAGCAGATTCAGATACGCCCGCCAGTACCGGCGCTCCTTAAAAAATGCCATCCGTTCCCTCTGGGCGCGGAGGTTCTCACGCATAAGTCCCGTCATTCTGGACTGGCTTGCGCGACTGTTTGGTCTGATGTGATACAGATATAGCTTATGCATGGTCAATACGATCTGCTTTGCATTTGCAACCAGCAAATGGCTTATCAACACATCTTCCAGTTTCCTGCCATCTGGAAAACGTACGACAGCCTCCCCTCCCTTATCAAAAATGCTTTTTCGGTACAGCTTATTCCAGACAACAGTCTCCCACTTCTTATACTTTCCATGCCATTGTTGAAGCATTTGCTCCGATGTCATAAATATTTCTTTATCATTATCATGCATTTCTTTCTGTACATTCTGCACTGCACATTCTTCCTTAATCCTTCTTTCACTTCCACCATTTTCAATACATGAGGCCTCTCTTTTTATATACGAAAAACAATCTGCTCCGCACTCCTCATATGCACAGGCCGCAATATCTGCATGATGCTTTTCCAAAAGCTCATACAGTGATTCTATAAAATCAGGGAGAACCGCATCATCAGAGTCTACAAAGGCCACATACTCGCCTTTCATATGATCCAATCCACTATTTCTGGCCACCGAAGGACCCTGATTTCTCTGATGTATCACCCGCACCCTGTCATCCTTAACCGCATATTCGTCACATATCTCTCCAGAGCCATCCGTGCTGCCATCATCCACCAGCAAAATTTCTAAATTCTTGTATGTCTGGGCCAGTAATGACTCCACGCATTCACTGATATATGCTTCCACCTGATATACTGGGACAATAATCGAAACCAGTGGTGTTTCCTGCCATTCTGTCATCTTTTTCATCTTTTCTTTCTGACTTTCCCTTACCATAATAAATAAGACGCAGAGCCGTGTTGGGTTATACGAAAGACTCTGTGCCTTGAATCTACTGCTTTCTATCGTGTCTAATATTAATTCCTGCAATATGAGTATAGCAAAATCCCAAAAAGGTGTAAAGACCGCATGTAAGTGGTTCTTTCCGCCAATCCCATTGCATGTATAAATTGCGTGAATTACATTTTCATGTTATGATAAATCTGCTCTAAACTACATTATATTATCCTGGAGGTCACCATCGACTCATGACTATAAATTCCAGACTCAGTATTATCGTCCCTGTCTACAACGGGGAGCAACATATAGAAAACACAGTCCGCAACATTCTGGACTCTTCTTACCAGAATCTGGAACTGCTCCTGATCGACGATGGCTCCTCCGACGGATCCCTTGCCTTGTGTCAGAAACTGGCGAAGGCGGACTCCCGCATACGAGTGTTCCACAAGGAAAACGGCGGCATCGGCGATGCGCGGAATTTCGGCCTTACCCATGCCACCGGTGACTATATTGGTTTCTGCGACCAGGACGACAAAATCTCCCGAGAAATGTATCAGAAAATGCTGTCCAGAATCGCTGCCGACGGAAGCCAGGCAGCTCTCTGCGGTTCTTACCGGCAGAAAAAAAATGGCGGAAATGTTATTTTCGAGCAATACACAGATAGTGTATTTGACGGACAGCTTATCACGGAAAGCCTGCTTCTTCCTATGCTTTTCAAGGGCTTTTCCGCCCATGCCAACGATGAAATCAGCATCTATATGAACATCTGGAAATGTATCATCTCCAGAAAACTAATCGACGACAATGCAATGCAGTTCCGCACATTTGTCACCCACGAAGACGATTTTATCATGCTTCTGCAACTCTTTCTGTGCGCTAAAAAAGTTTCTACTTTGTCTGATATTTTATACTATTGGAATACCAACCCGAAATCAGAAACGTACCGCAGTGCAGTACGGTATCGTTCCGATCTGGAAGCCCGACAGCACCACCTGACAAACTATGTTGTAAAGCAGCTTACGGATCACGGGATTTCTCGAAATATTATAGAAGAATACACTTATGTGCAGCAATGCCGGAATGCACTGCAGCAATTAGACAATCTGGCTGCTTTACCTTGGAAAAATCAGATACAACGTTTCGTTGTCTTTCGCGCAGACATAAAAAATCTCTTTACTTGTGACAGTATTTCTTATATCCAATCCGCTCCGGCCGCCATTCCTCCTCAAAAAGGGTTTGTGCGGAATACGGTAATTATTGGGCTGTTGCGCAAAAAGCACATTTTCTCTGCCTATTTTGTGAATCAGCTCATCAATGCCCTCCGATTTTTTGTGCAAAAATATCGGATAACAGAAAAGCTGGAACGCCGGATGAAAAGGCGGATCTGATGAACAGCCGTCTTTCATTTCCATCTAGAAAAACCCCTCTACAACCTCCCCCATTCTCTCCCACGAAAACCGATAGGCCTCTTTCACAATATTTTCCCGCATTCTCTCAGCCTGGTTCTCCTTGAAGAACCGGCTCACCGCCTCTGCAATCGCCCCTGAATTTCCTGGCTCCACAATATATCCCGTACTGCCATCCTCCACCACGTCCGGGAGTCCTCCTACTTCGGTAACAACCACCGGCTTCGTAAAACCATACGCGATCTGGACAATCCCGCTCTGTGTAGCGGAGATATAAGGCAGCACTACCAGATCCGCCGCCGCAAAATACTTTTCCACTTCACGGTCAGGCGTATAAGAGTCCTGCACCCGCACCCGGTCCGTCAGTTCCAGCTTACGAATCAGTTCCCGGTACTCTTCCTTGTCGGAGCCAAACTCCCCGACAACCCAGAGTCTGATCTGGTCATCTTCGCCACAAATCTGCGGCATTGCGTTTAACAGATATTTCAGTCCCTTATACTCTCTCACGTATCCGAAGAAAAGCATTATCTTCTCCTCCGGCCCAATACAGAGCTGCTCCCGTGCCTGCTCCCGGCTCATGCCTTCGAAACGGAAGGCATGATAGGTTGGATGCGGTGTTACCACATAATCCGGGGCCGGCTGTATCTTTTCCAGCTCCCTGGCCTCTTCCTTTGCGTGCACTATAAAATGACTGCCGTTATTCAATGCCAGTTTTGTCAGTTTTTTATCCATCGGAAACCGCTCATGAGGAAACACATTATGGCAGACAAACGTAATATTCTGCCTGCCCATAAAGCGCGCCAGAAGAAAATAGCAGGGCGCAAAATAAGGATGCCACCACTGAATCACCACCATATCCGGCTTTTTGCGCCTGATATATCGCGCTGTTCGCACGATATTGAACGGATTCGCCGTATGGAGCCTGTACTGCGCATTCTCTATTTTGAAACTGTCATTACTGTAGTCCCGTTGTTCCTTGTGAAAAAGAAATTTCGGATACTGCATCTTGTAGGAGATCATCTCCACATCGTGCCGCTTCGCCAGCTCCCTGTACATGAGACCCGTGTAATGAGATATACCGCCTTTGTATGGATATACCGGGCCGATCAGGATGATTTTTTTTCGCATATCCAAATAATTCCTTCCCGAGTTATGTTCCTTTGCATACTACATATTATAGACAATCCTGCCCGGCAGCTCAACCTGTTTCTCGCAAATTCCCTATCACAGCCATTTTGTTCTTGTACCCCTCCATTGGATATGCTACATTATAAATGCAAAAGGGGATGCCATAAATACGGCTATTCCCCTATAAAACAACATTATGCTTTGTAGCAACAGCCGTCATCTGCTAGCAGTAGTTGGCGGCTATTTCTATTCCTAAAAATTTATCAAGGAGCAAAAGGCATAAATGTAATGTAACTCATTAATCAGGCTAAAACAGATGCGAGGAGGTTCTGACTATGGGAAAGGATTTAACGGGAAGGGAGTTAGGAGTTGGCATCTGCCAGCGGAAAGACGGGCTTTATACAGCCAGATTTGCAGACAGGCTTGGCAACCGCCAACAACAGTATTTTAATGAATTGCAGGATTGCCGGCAGTGGCTTGCTGATGCAAAGTTTGAGGATGCGCATGGAAATGTCTTGCAATGCAGGAATCCAACGGTGGACGCATGGTTTCATTATTGGATTGAACATATCAAAGGCAGTAATGTCCGATATAACACAAAAAGAAATTACAATGAACGGTACAAAAGGAATATTAAACCCCTAATTGGCGATATGCCGCTAAAAGAAATCAAACCTCTGCACTGTCAGAATGTCCTTAATCAGATGTCTGCCCATTATTCCAATTCAGTCATTGATCACAGCCGCCTTGTTATGCGGATGTTATTTGACAGTGCTGTTGAAAATGAACTGCTTGCTAAAAATCCTGTGACCAAAAGTGTGAAATGTAAAAGCGGTAAGGAGTCAAAGGCGATGCGTGCACTGACAATTTCGGAACAGAAATTATTCCTTAAAACCATTAAAGGAACAAGCAATTACAATCAGTATGCATTACTTTTGCAGACAGGTCTTCGAACCGGTGAAATGATCGGTCTTCGCTGGGCAGATGTGGATTTTGAAAAACGGTTGCTGCACATCCGCCGGACAATGGAATATCGGCATTCGATCGGGGACTGGCGGGTTGGAGAACCCAAAACAAAAAGCAGTGTCAGAGATATCCCATTAACACAGGAGGCTATAAACATTCTGAAGAATCAAAAAGAAAAGCTGTTATCTATGAACATCGAATCGACAGCTTTCCCGGACAACGTTTTTCTCTGTAAAGATGGTACTCCAACGAAAAACAGCGCTTACGACTCAAAGCTTTTTTACTATTGCGACAAGGCCGGAATAGAACGATTTTCTATGCATGTTCTGAGACATACGTTTGCAACACGATGTATCGAAAATGGTATGCGTCCCAAAACCCTGCAGATGATTCTGGGACATTCGAATATCGGCGTAACTATGAATCTCTATGTTCACGTGACGGAAGACGAAAAAACAAAGGAAATTCGAAGCATTGAAAAAAAGCTGAAAATCCTCTAATTTGGTGTATCGCCTGGTGTAAAAGAAATCTATGCTTTACTGAATCCCTAATTTTCTGCCACATTGCAGATTCCTAAAGTTAGAAAAAGTTGCTTCAGAAAGCAATGGTGTTTACTCTGGCAGCAGCTATGCTGGTTGGAACACCGTTGGCGACATCGGCGACAGGACTCGCTGATCTATATCGGACTGAGAATGGAGGGGTTAGCACTACGGACAATAGCCGTACAGCTACTACGACAGTAACGAATACCGATACCAACACCAACACCAATCCTTTGCCTGATGAGGCAAAAATACTGGGTATTAAGCTGGATCACGCAAATGTCCGCTTAATGTCTGGCAGGACGCAGAGGCTGACAGCTACACTTGACTGGGGTGATGTAACCCTAAGTGATGCAGACAAGGAGTTGGAGGATGCACTTCTGGACAAACTGGAGTGGGAGTCAAGTGACAAAATGGTAGTTACGTTTCGGAAGGTTAACTCCCGGTTAGGGCAAAAAACCGTTATATTAACTGCCCAAACATCTGGCGAAGCTGTGATTACAGTTAGTCTGGATGATGACACACATAACATTCATCATAAGGCTGAGACCAAGGTAAGCGTATTCCAGTATGCAGATGTACTTAAGTTTGACAATGAAAAGATCAAAGACGATGCATACACAGGTAATTCCCTTGTTCTGGATGAATATGTAAAGCGGTATATAAAGGTCGGGGGCGTGGAAGAGGAAGTTGAAGATACGGCTGACACGCTGACTTTTACATTGGTTGACGACGGTGGAAAAAAGGCAACCCTTAAAAATGGTGTTCTTAAGCTGAATAAACCTACTGAAAAGGATAAGCCGGTTAAGGTCGTGGCAAGTGGTAAAATTGCAAAAAGTGACGTTGGTATCGTTAATATTACAGCGGGCATAAATGCAACCAAACTTACATTCGAAGGCGCTGGCGTAAAGGGATCTAAGCTTACATGGCTGGTTAACGACGGCTTAACAACGGATGTGACAGTAAAAGTGGCGGGGAAGAAAAGTGTAGACGCATCAAAAAAGTCTGACTTCTGTACCGATACAATCACCTGGTCTTCAGCAAATTCTGATATTGTGGAAATTAAAGAAGTAAAAGGTGGCGATCAGAGCAATGGCCAGGGTGAGCTTGGAAGCACAAGCGTAAAGGCTGATGAGGATGTAAAATTTGCAAAGGATCAATGTACAGTATCGTTAGATTTTACGGATAAGAAAGCTGGAAAAACACAGATTATAGGAAAGGTCTCCAGTGGAAAGACCTTTAAGCTTAATGTAACCGTCAGTGCCGATTTGACGAGCGTTGTACTTGATAAGGATATAACCGCATATACTGGACAGATCATCGACTTGAATGATAAGATAGTAGTAAAACGTTTTGGTGATACTGTTACCAGCGATAACTTTGAGGCTGAAGGGCTTGTAAAATGGGAATTTGTTGACAAAAAAAATATGAGCAAGCTCGCTAAACTCAATGCAAAAACTGGTATCTTGGAAATCAAGCCCGATCTTAAAAAAGAAAATCGAGACGATTTAAAGCAGATAGCAGTCAGGGCTGTCGCTGCAAAAAAAGGAAAGAATATCAAACCTTTTGCACCTGTTGAGGAGGGGGAAAACGAAACAAAACTTACATTGAATCAAGTGAACATTAAGGAAATCAGCATTACAAAAGTTGAAGATGTAGAAGACCCCTGGAATGTTAAGATAAAGGCAGGCGGAAGTCAATCACCTCGAAAAGCGACGGATTCGATTGATGTCGGCAAAACCGTAGGATATGTCATGGATGTAAAAGGAGAGATTGAAGGTGAACCGGCAGATGATCTCTCAATAGCATTAGGCTGGACGGCTTCCGGTAACGGGAAAACGATAAAAGCCACGAAGGAAGGGAATTTGGGATACCTTACGGCATTGAAAAAAGGTTCTGCTACGATTACTGCAAGCGGTGTTACAGAGAAAGCTGGGAAATATGTTCCAATCAAGGTAACTTTCAAAGATACCGTTAATGCACCTTCAGAACATATTACATTATCTGTAAAGAACAAAGACATTACTGCAAAATATAAGAAGGGGAAAATTGCTGATCAGAAGATTACCATTAAAGCCATATTAGATAAAGGGACTACCACTAAAAATAAAGCGAGTGGCACAGATCTTATCGAGTGGACAGCTACACTCGATAGGGTGAATGGCGTCTCTGATGATATTACTTCTCAAATGAATTTTGGTAAACTGACACTTAGTGGTTACGATGTAGGTGATAAGGTTACCGTAAACGCAACGGTTAAAAATACTGGTGCCAGTGACACAATAATCATGACCGTTGTAGAGCCGACCAAGAAGGTTGTATTTAAGAAATACACTGCAGAAGGAGCGCTGGAGGAGAGTCCGATTGGAAATGCAGTAATAGATATCCCGGAGAATGGTATAGATGTTTGTGCTTACATCGAATCTTCCGATCCGAAGAAATCTGGTATAGCTGACGGCATTAATAGAGCCGGTGTGGTTTCCTATACCGTAAGTGGAAAAGGCGCTGTTTTTGTAAAAGTTCAGGAAGATGGCAGAATAAGTATAGAGCCTCTTAAAGAGGGTTCCGTAACCATTAAGTTTGTAATGACTGATGGAAAGAAAGGCACATTGAAAGGTAAGGTTACTAAGACTCCAGGCTGGATAGAGAATGTTATGGAGATGACATCATTTATTAACAACATATTTAGGTAAATGTTTGGGCAGGGCGGTATTTTCAAATTATCGCTCTGCTTTAAAACTATTAGGGGCAGGTGTGACTTTCACAAGTCAAACCTGCCCCTGTTTAAGACTATCTATCTCCCGATAGCCTATGCTCCTTTAATATTGAATCTTTTGTATTACTTTTCTTCTGGTGTTGTTGTCGGTACCTTGATATTAACAGTTATAGGTTTACCCTTCTTTCCATCCGAAGATACAGGTGTAATCTTGATACCAGTGCCTTCCTGAAGCGGCTTAATCGTATCGCCATAGATATAAACATAACCAGCTTTATTTACGGTATACGTAACTGTTGCTTTCTTTCCACCCTGAGCGGCTCCAGGATCTTTTTTGTCTTTCTTTAGCAGCATATCCAAGGTATAAACTTTATCATCTTTGAGATCAAGGTCATATGCTTTCTTACTATTTTGTGTTACTTCAGTATCCCCCTGCTTAATGCTCTTAACTTCCACGCTATAAGTAGGTTCAACAAGTTTCATCTTTATGCTTCTGGAGATACCAGACTGTGCTACACTGGCCTTTATGATATACTCACCGCCTGCTTCATCAGGTAACGCCAATGCAGTATATAATCCTTTGCTATTTTTCTTATCGGCATCCGCAAAAGCAAGCTTTCCGCTGGCAAGCTGTTTCACTTCGCTGTCACCTACTTTTTGTACTGTCCACTTGATATCGCCAGCTTTGGTTGACGTACCTTTATCCAATGTAGCCTTGAAAGAAACAGAGCCCTTCTTGAACGGAATGTCCTTATTTTTGGTAGTCAAGGTGATGGATTTTGTAGGCTGGGTAACATTGAGTTTCACCGTAGCTTTGATGGCCTTATAGCTACCCTTAACCTTAGTAGATCCACTTATCACAATATTGGGTGAACCTTTCTTGATTGCTGTCACTCTGCCAAAGCTGTCACCCTTTGTAACATTGGCCAACTTCGCATTGCTAACAGTCCATCCCAAAGCTGCCGCAATGGGCTTACCATCTAAATTGTCAATCTCTCTTCCGTCTTCATCCTTTGCCTTTGCTACAACACCGAATGTCCTTGTAGCGTCAACCGCAATCGTTGTCTTGGCTTTTGTTGTGCCATTTGTGACTTTGTTTCCATCACAGGATGAAGCTATAAGTATGTTTTTGTCATTATTGACCATTGTATTCTGGTAGATAGTGATACTTGTGATATCAATCTGTTCCAAAGGAACCGTAATAATATCATTCTCATTATCTATCTCGCCCTTGCCAATATCGTACTTACCAGTCTTCGTAATTGCCTTGGCATTGGAAACTTTTATGGCTAACATGTCAATCTTTTTTGCACTGTCTCTCTTTCCAATTGTAATACTGGGGTTAACGGACAAAACACCGGTTTTCTTATTCAGCTTGGCAACTTTCGCCATTTCTTTCTTTGTAATCGCAAAACCATCCGCATTATAATCAGTAAATTCCCAAGTCAGACCTGCATCTGTAAAATTATCTTTGCATACACCAGCAGGAGTCTTTCCACTCTTATCATCGAACTTCTGAGTAATACCTAATTCTACCGTCTGCCCAGAATATACTTTTGCAGGGTTTTCTGCCTTTTTCAGCCCTGTCAAGTACGCTTTCATATCTACGGACAATGTACCAGTCTTACCGCTTGATGTTTTAACAGTAATAGATACTTTCTGTACTTTATCTACTTTATCAGCGATAACCAGTTTAACCCGATAGCCATTTCTGTTATTTTTCGTTATATTCTTAACGGCAACAACGTCAGGTTTTTTGGATGTCCAGGATACAATTCTATCGCTGGATGCCTTTCCATCTTTACCCTTCAGATCCGCTGTAAACTCCAGTTCATGGCCATCCTCATTAACTGTCCATGTATACGCGTTCTTCTTAGTATTCCATGTGCCTTTCCCACCGCAACTAAATTCAAATGTCTTGGCAGGGTTCGCTGCATTTATTTTAATCATCGCAGACTTCTTGCTCACATTTTTACCCATGGCAACAATCTGAAATTCCTGGCCTACGGCACTGCCAGTCTTTAATTTGAGAACGCCATTCTTAAGAGTCACATATTTGGATCCACTCACAATGGCAAATGTAACATCATCGCCTGCAGTTGAAGGAACCACATCTACATAATCTGCAAGTGTAAGTGAATCTCCGGCAAAGGCTTCATCCTGTAACAAGGTATTATCAATTACAAGATCTGTCGCCCACTGCTCTACAGATACATTGACAGAAGCCTTATAATGGATATCATTTGCATAATCGTTCAGTTCTACAGTAACTACAGCGCGGCCACCAGTTTTCGCCTTTATACCCATCGTATCTGTCATGCCGTTTTCATTCGGCACAAGGGAAACCACAGTATTTTTGTCCGTTCTCCAGGTAAACCTTTTCTTCAATGACGCAAGTATTTCCTCGCCCTTAACTTCCTTGTCATCAGCGTCCTTATGTCCCAACATTTCCGAAAGCTTTTCATCTGGAATTTCTTCACCGTTCTCATTGACAAAAACGACCGTCAACGTTTCTTCCTTACGGTCTGTCAAATTAAGTTCAACATCAGATTCCTTAATCATGATTCCGGCAATTGCAGCACTGCCTAAATCCAATACACTACTTTTGGTGTCTGTAGTTGTATTTGTTACAGTGCCGGTGGCACTATTGTCCGGGTCATGCTCACCATAATCTTTGCCGAAATTATCTACAACTTTATACAAATCGACAAGACCGGCTGCAGACGCAGATAACGGTGTTCCGATCAGCATAGCTGCTGCCAGAGTAAACACCATTGCTTTCTGAAGCAACTTTTTCACATATTTTTACCAGAAAGATTTGATGCTATTACATTTTTCTTCATATGTTTTTTGCCATATATGACTGACTATTTGTTGATACAGATAATACGCTTTAACCACATCTGAAATGAAAATTTACTGTCATTTTCTTTCTCATATTTTGTAGTGTAATTTCCATTATCCAGTGTTATAATATAGCTACACAAAAGAAAGAAATTCTGAATGTCCAGGAAAAAACAAAACTTAAGTCCAGATACCATTTTAAAGAACTATTGGCGTGACAATAACCAGTTTGCGGATTTATTTAATGCAGTCCTGTTTGAGGGAAAACAGATAATTTTTCCCAATGGACTTGAGGATATTGATACAGAGGAATCTTCTGTTATGGAGCACCGCAGTTATGCAGAAAGTATCAAAGCGTCCAGGGATAACATAAAAATCAGTAAAAGATCAACCTCTTTCGATGCCGAGTTTGTGATGCTAGGAATAGAATCCCAGGAGCATGTACACTACGCCATGCCCATGCGTGTCATGGGCTATGACTATGGCATATACAAAAAACAGTATGACAGTAATGCAAAAAAATACCAGACCGTGGAAGGGCTAAGTGAAAGCGAATATTTGTCCAGAATGAAAAACTCAGACAGGTTCACCCCTGTAATTACTGTTGTTGTATATTATGGTGGTAGTCCCTTGGATGGGGCGACAACTCTCCATGGGATGTTAAACATTCCAGAGCATATAAAGCCATTTGTGAACGATTATAAAATGCTGCCGGTAGAAGCAAAGAAAAAAGTCATAAAATATGTCGAAAAGCATAATGTTGATAAGACTGTTATTATGACAGTGGCAAGTGCAACAAACCGTAATATTGACTACAGTACTTTGGCCAGGAAAGGAGATTTTACTATGCATACTTTATTTGACGAAATTGAAAAGCAAGCTGAACTCAGTGGTGAACTTAAGGGTGAACTCAAGGGCATTCAGGCACTGATCGAAAGTTTACAGGAAATGGATGTACCGTACACAAAAACACAGAATCAGATCATGGTAAAATTTTCATTATCAGAAGACAATGCGCAGGATTATATGAGGAAATTTTGGAAATAAGGAAATATATATGGTAGTGCAGATATGAAATGGGTGTGCCGGCAAAGGCAAATAATCCAGCGTTTCCTAAGCTGTTGTACTTATTCCAAAACAAGAAATAAATTTGCTTTGTTCAGCGGTTTCAAGAGGCATCCAGTCTGCGTCAGGAGGAAACGGCCAAGGATTGCCGGAAGCAAATTGTCCAGGAGAAGAAGCGCCACGCTGTTTCGGACGGACTGGTGAAAAAGCTGATTTCCCAAAGTGGATACATTGGAGAAACTGCGACAGTATAAATTAAAAAGCCATTTATAAGTTTATTTTCTCATAGACGGCTTTTCTTGTTGGGAAATCAGTTATCGTATTCGTCAAGATACTGTTCTATTTTTTCTAACAAATCTGCTGCGGGTGTTGCGTTGGGCTTGAGTTTATCTGCCCATTCTCTTCCTTGATGTATGCAATCCCATGGCGACTTCTGTTGTTGATAGCGCCCCTTTCCCGGGTCATGATTGCCAAACCCGTCAATACATCTATTCCACAAAGGCTTGTATTGTTCAATCAGCATAGATTCTGCCAGAGGAATCCAGATATCATCAACGACAAGATACCTACAAGCAAAATCATTTTCATTGAGATTAGTTGCCTTTGAAATAGATGTAAAATGTTCCGACAATCTGTTATACAAAGCAAGCCCATGGTCTACATTCATCCCAAGCCCGCCTTTTCTTGCTCCGGCCGGGACGGCCTTTCCCACATAGATAGGAACTTTATAAGCGTCCCTGTTTAACTCCGCCAATCGACGATATGGCGCAAAATCTCCCTGATAATATATCGCATATACACCAGCACCAATGAATGGTTCTGGTGGCAGAGAATGTATCGGTGCCGCCAGCATAGCTGCCGCAACGTTCGCACCTAAGTTTCTCTTATCAAGCGGATTATATGGCTCAATCACGGGAATATTGTCCTTGCTCATCATTACGCCCCCTCAAAGTGTGAAAATACCGAACGGCCAATAACCTCTGCCAATCTGACCGGGACAGCATTTCCGATTTGTCTCATGCTTTCTGTCCATGAGGCAACAAAGCGGTATGTATCTGGGAAAGTTTGGATACGGGCGCTTTCTCTGACCGTGTAGTATCGCACTTCACCACTGTCCAGAACAAGCATATTTTCGCCGCCTGGAACACCATGAGCGCCAGCCTTTATGGTCTTTGATGGTTCGTCCAGCAAACTTCCAGAATGACCTGGATAAATCTTTGCTCCCCCTCGGAAAATGTGATTGTCATAATTTTCGGCTGCTTTGCTTCTTGGGTCAGGAAGGTCGCCAATAGCGTCCCGTGTGGTTTGCCAAGGTGCAAGCGGCCTATCTGTTTCTTCGACCACTTTCCGAAGGTGCTTCTGAACCTGGGTACTCAAAGGATTTTCTTTGGGCTGTGCAAGGCTATGACGCTCCCAATAGTCACCAGAAATCCACTTAGAATACAACAATGCTTCTTTGGAATGGGTGGCCTGGGGGAAAGTCCAGTGAGCATTAACATCTTTCCTAAAACCAACAATAACAACTCGATAACGAAGCTGGGGCACTCCATAGTCTGCCGCATTGAGCAAACGGAAAACAACATTGTATTCGCAATCATTATGCTCATTAGAGGTATGATGCTTTTCTAAAATCTCCCGGTGCTGTTCCCATGTCATATTGTTAGGTTTCACAATGCTCGGATATGTTAGTTGCAGAATGATGTAGCTGAAATATTGACTAAAAGATTTTCGCAATAGTCCTTTTACGTTTTCAAAGATAAATAATTCCGGCATGACTTCACGGACGGCTCTAACCGCTTCCGGGAACATATCACGCTTATCATTGTAGGCTTGTGATTTTCCACCAAGTGAAAACGGCTGACACGGAGGCCCGCCAGAAATCATATTTATCTTTCCGGTTAGTCCATCATAGGACACAGCCCGCACATCTGTCTGAAAAATATTCCAGTCACTAATTCCGGCAAACCCAGCGGCAATGTTCGCGCTGATGTTTTCACAAGAATTCTTGTCCCATTCATATAAGGCTTTATGAGCAAAGCCAGCTCTTTGCAGCCCAAGAGCCAGCCCACCCGTACCACAAAAAAGCTCTATGGAATTGGCCGTGAAAGAAGTATTGTGCATGGCAGACCGTCCTTTCTGGCATATAATTTAAAAATTATACCTTACTTGGTGCAATTTTGCAATAGGGATTTGAACACCTATTTCCAGGATATCCGATAGTTTGATAATACATGTTCATGGAAATTACACTTCAAGATATGAGAAAGAAAATGACAGTAAATTTTCATTTCAGATGTGCTTAAAGCGTACTATCTGTATCAACAAAAAGTCAGTCATATAGGCCAAAAAACATATGCAATTCCGTCAGCAAGAGTAGTGGCGTACTGGCAATTAAATCGAATCTTACCAAAGCAACCCTGAAGACCAGTGTGTCACAGCCTTCAAAGGCCATTCAGCTTACGACCAAGAATAAAGCTGCTTATGCAACTCAGACAGTTTCTTTCAAAGCTACACTGGAGAAAGAGTCTTCTACAAAGGCAAAAGATCTCGAGTGGACTGTATCAGAACTGTCAGATAACAATAAAAATTTGTGATATTACTTTAGGAAATGATGTAGACATATCACAGTTTTCTATCCGATAAGATAGAGCGATTAGCACGGCATTTCATTTAAAAAAAAGAATGTATTAGTGCATTTTAAAACCCCTCCGATTTATTTCGGAGGGGTTTTTAAAATACAATTCTGCTATTTACTTACATGAGATTCCATCCCAGTAATATTACTCAGTAACTTTAACCGTCAAAGTTGCCTTTTTGCCATCAGCAGTCGTTGCTGTAATCTTTACAGTGCCTGCCTTAATTCCTTTAACTTTACCGTCTACAATCTGTACAATGCCCTTCTTGTTTACGGTGTAGGTGACATTTGCTACATGGGAATGAGAAGCATCCCCGCCAGCTACTGCCCACTCGGGTGCAGTCTTGGTTCCTACGTTAACCATAGATACCATCTGCAGATTTGCCGCATCATTATCGCTCAGCTTAATTTCAGCATTGTTTTTCTTCTTATCAACGGTAAAGATTTCTCCAGCCCCTTCAGTCTTGCCATTGCGAATTTCTACTGCAATACTCGGCTCTACAACCTTTAAGGTCATTCTCGACTGTACACCTGCACTCGGTATCTTAGCTGTTACAAGAATGATATCGCCTGCCTTATAACTACCTATCGGAAGCTGTACCTTACCGCCTGTTGCTGTGAGTGTTGTATCATCGGATGTAATATTGCGTGCTTCCCAAACAATCTCTTTTGTCTTAGATGTACATCCTTTGTCCAGTGCAGCCTTGATCGTAACAGTCTGTTTCTTGCCTGTTGCCTGAATTGCACTGTTCTTTGTGCTTAACTTGATGGATTTTGTAGGTGCCGTAACGGAAGCTGTAAAGCTTGCACTGATTGCCTTATATTTCTTGCCTCCATCAAGAGTGGTAGCACCGCTTACTGTAATCTTAGCGCTTCCCTTGCTTTCTGCCTTTACGTTACCTCTCTTAGCGCCATTAATCCTTGTGGCAACTGCCACTTTTTCTTTCGCAGAAGCCCAGTTCAGCATATCCTCTGCATTAATAGCTACTTTTTCACCAGTCCCAACGACAGATCCTTCAGCCACTACTGCATATGTTCTTGTCGTACCAGCCGGAATTGTAACCGTGCTGACTTTCTTGTCAATCTTCTCTGTCACAAGTTTCGGCTTCTTGCCGGTTTTGTCAACATAAACGTGCGCAATTACTCTTCCATCATAATTATTATTTGCATTAACTTTTGTGTTCTCATATATTGTAATATCGGTGATATTGATCTGCTTTAATTCAAATGTTATAGGCTGTTTGCCAATCGGCTCAAGGGTTTTCGCCTTTTCTTCCGTCGCATCACCCTTCTTACCAATCTTTTTCGCATTTGTAGCAGTTACCGTAATTTCTTTAACACCCGAAACATCTGCATTAATCGTCAGAACGCCTGTCTTGGCATTGAGCTTTGCTGCCTTTTTCATCGCCTTAACAGCATCCTTTTCTCCAGCAAATGACCATGTCAAGCCTGCATCTGTAAAGTTCGCATTCGCTTTGTCATTACCCTTCTCTGCCGCAAAATACTGCGTAGCATCCAGCTTAATGGACTGGCCGGAATACAGGGTCTTGGTGTCTGCAGATATTTCAAATCCAGTTAAGTTAGCTCTGACGGTAACGTTAAGTGTACCCTTCTTTCCGCTTGATGTCTGTGCAGTAATCTTGGAACTACCCACTTTCTTGGGAACCAATGTTACCACATCGCCCTTGGAGCTTCCTTTCACTGCAACGATCTCAGGCTTCTGGGAAGACCACGTGATCTTGTCTGTACACAGCTCAAATCGTTTCTCATCATCGGGGGTAATATCTTTGTCTGCCTTTGTATCCAATACTACTTCAAACTGATTCTCAGACTCTGTATTAACAAGCCAGTCATATTTGGTAATCTTAGCAGTAGTCTTAACCTTTCTGATTGCGACCTTGGTTGCCGGTACAGCCGCCTTAATTGTAATCTCTTTAGGTTCCGATTTTACTTTTTCGCCGATTGCAATAACCGTTACTTTATTGCCCTTTGTCAGTTTCCCGAGTTTCAGAACGCCATTTTTGATGGTTCCATTTCCTCTTACAACTTCATAGGAAACTTCGTCACTTGCAGTTTTGGGATCCCTTACCAGATAGTCTTCGAGTGTAAGAGATACGTTCTCATATGCTTCCTCGCCCAATTTTTCAGAGAAGCTCAGTCCGCTCGCATACTGCTTTACAACTACATTTGCGGTTGTTTTAAAATGGATATTATTCGCATAATCATCCAGACTTACAACCACTGCAGCCTTACCGCCAGCCTTTGCTACCACTTCCATCTGATCAAGATTACCGTTTTTGCTGGGATTGTTCAAAGAAACAACATTCTTATCTTTAGTTTCCCATTTAAATTTCTTCTTCAGAAGCTCCTCGTCCGCTTCGTGACCCTTACCATCACTCCACACAAAATCAACTGTAAGTAATTTTTTTACCAGATCTTCCTCTTTGCTGCTATAAGCGCCAACCAGCTCTAATTCGACATCTGTCTCACTCAAAACAATGCCTTCAAGCACAGTGTCCACACCCAGTACACGTGTATCTGTGCTCGTAACTGTGGAAGTCACTGTTCCGGTGCGGGTATCGTCATCACTGCCCGGCACCTTATTTCCCCAGCCGTCTTCTGTCTTATATATGTCGACAAGACCGGCTGCAGATGCAGATAATGGTGTTCCGATCAGCATAGCTGCTGTCAGAGTAAACACCATTGCTTTCTGAAGCAACTTTTTCATGTTTTTCATCGTACTCTCTCCTCCATTTTATAGTTTTTTACGACTAGTACTAAGTATACATCCGTTCTTTCTATTTTGCAATCCCTCCTCATTATAAAAATATTTTTTGTGTATTTTGTTGGTTTTTCTTTACGAAAAACATCATAATACCAAAATTTTTATGCCTCATGGCAATTCTTCCGCCTCCGCCACAGAGTCTTCCATCTCCTTATTCGGTTCTGACACCGGTCTTCCCTCCGGATCAAGCAGTCCGAATTCCAGCTTTTTCATGCGGTACTGGATATCTTCCAGAAGTTTTCGGTTGGCAGATATAATATCCGCCTGCAGGCCGGTCACAATAGCCTGGCTGCCAATGATAATCAGCATCGCTGCCAGAATCAGTGACTGTGTATGACCTCCGCCGTTCCCCTGAAAAAAGAAAAGCAGAAATCTTATCCCAATGGCAATACCGCCGGCCATGGCCATCGCCCCCAGAGTGGTAAACACCTGAAGGGGTCTGTACATCAGAACTGCCCGCAAAATCGTTAACATAGACTTCTTCACGTAATCAAAAATTGAATTCATCAATCTCGATTTTCGCAGTTCCGGGTTTGTGTTCACAGGAACGGAAGTAATTGCCATCTTATTTCTTCCTGCCTGGACAATGGTTTCCAGCGTGTAAGTATATTCATTATGTACATTTACACGCATGGCCGCCTTACGGCTGTAAGCCCGGAAACCGCTGGGCGCATCAGGTATATCTGTCCTTGAGGCGATCCGCACCACATAACTGCCAAACCTCTGCAGTTTTTTCTTGACGAAGGAAAATTCCGTATTATCGTCAATCGGTCTTTCCCCGATCACGATGTCCGCCTCCCTGTCAAGAATGGGACGGATCAGCTTCTCAATGTCCGAACCGCAGTACTGGTTGTCCGCATCGGTATTGACAATAATATCCGCGCCATGGCGCAGCGCCAGGTCAATTCCCGCCAGAAAACCTTTGGCCAGCCCAAGGTTACGTTTAAAATGCACGATATAGTTCACACCCCAGTCCAGGGCTACCTGCTCTGTATCGTCACTGCTGCCATCATTGATAATCAGATATTCGATCTCATCCACACCTTCAATATGTTTTGGCAGCTCATTAAGCGCAATCTCCAGGGTTTCCGCCTCATTATAGCATGGTATCTGAATAATCAGCTTCATCGGATGCCTCCTGCTTTCCTTTCCTAATTCAATCACTAAAAAGATCCCACTGTTTTGCCAGGTTCTGATTCTTATTGACCGCCATTACATATCTGGCATTCTGCATGATTATTTCGCATTCCTCAGACACCGCCGCACCTTCCGTTTCCCAGAGATAATCCTTCATAATATAAAAAGCATCCTCCTTGTAAGACAAATCAGTGACTCCAGTCACCGTCACCGGCTTTCCCTGCAGCATAAACTGCACCAGACCGGGATTTCTGTCATTCGGGGAATCGGCTATATAATACACTTTTTCCCCGCTTCCCAGAATACGGATCCAGTCAGTAAACTGGACAAAGGGTCTGGTCTGCTTTTCGTTCCTGACAACCACGTAGGCGTCCACGATTGTCCTTCCCAGGTGAGACCATGCCACAACGGGAATCATCAGTGCAAGAACCGTTCTCGCCACGGCAGCGCGGGGCAGCTTGTCCCTCGCCACTTTCAACAGCGCAAGAAAAGACACACTCAGAGGCATTACATATCTCGTCAGCGCGGCTACCTTGCCATAAGGCACCTCATAGTTCCAGAATACTCTGCCGAACATCACGCAATGCGCAAGTTCAAACTCCTTCCTCTGAAGACCATCCACAAGATGCTGACACAGCTTTCCTGCTGCAATATATAATATCACGTATAGAACTGCCGTGCGTACCCATTTTTTGTCATTTAAAAGGCAGTAAAACCCATAGAGCAGCACAATTCCCACTGTAAATTCCACATATCTGCCATTAAACAGATCATCATTTTTGTAAAATCCTTCTTTGTAAATCGCGCTAATCAGCAACGTGCCAAACCACGCAAGAAATATCCCAAACAGCCAGATCCGTTCCTCCAGTCCTGCAATCTTAATCGGATCTCCATCTTCTTCTGTCTGATTTCCGTATGATATCTTCATCTGACCGACGCTGTCCTTCAGAAGATACCATATATTTTTAAGCAATCCCCAGATTCCCCAGCATACTACCAGGCCGGATGCGGCCGCCATATAAAACCATTTTCCAGCTATACTGATCCCCAGACGGGCCAGTCCTTTTGCCGTAAGCAAATTCTTAACCACACCCCATTGCCCGGAAAAGTCATTCACGGCGAGCCGGTTTCCCTCCCCGGCTTCCGGATGCAGCAGTGCCTGTCCACCGTTCAGAAAAGCGGCAGCGCACAAGACAGCCCCTCCTGCCAGAAACGCCAGCAAAATTTTATACTTCCTTTTCTCAATCAGATACAGAATCAGAAGCAGGATAAGCCCTCCTGCCAGAAGTACAAAGGAGGTTTTCGTGAAGGCATAGCCCAGAAGCCCGCGAATCCCCACCGGCTCGCCGCCCAGGTAATTTACCTGCTGGAGATTGGTTTTTATCATCGCATGGCACAGCCCGCACAAATACAGGGCGCCGAAAAACGCCGCCGTATCCTTCATCTTATTGCGCCGCAAAATCCGCATGTACAGCACAATGATCACCGATGTGACAACAATGCCAAGCGCACGCTGGTGTACGGTATAAATGTAAAAAGAAACCGCCGCATAAGCAGCATGGTTCCATACCCCCGGCCGGTCTGTCAGACGCATCATCACATAGAGAAAGACCCAGAAGAAAAACATCAATGTACATTCCGTCCATGTAATATGCGCATATACGATATAAGAGGAGTAGGTAAATATCGTAAAACATGCCATGATTCTGACAACGGATCCCATCTCTGGCAGATATCTCTTTGCCAGCTTCAAGGCTATCACATAACCAGAAACAAGAAATCCGGCATTCATCATCACTGCGGCATGGTGCAGCGTCGCCCAGTCCCAGGCAAACCATCTGCCCAGCAGTCTGACAGGTACCAACAGCAGGCTGTACCCATACGAATAATACCCGATCCGCCCAGTCACCGACTTCCAGTCCATCCCCAGGAAAAAGGCGCTGTTGGACCAGTAGCCGATCTCATCGTTAAACAGGATGGGCTGCCCAGTCTCGGACAGCCTGTATATTGCAAGCAGAAAAATCACCAATGCCAGGATGCACGCAAACAGCGCCTCCCGGTATTTGTACAGATAATCCTTCATTTCCCAGTTCTCCCAACTTCCCAGCGTGTTCTGCCGTCCGCCTGGCGCAGGACTCATCTCCTGCCTTTTTCCAGCACCTCCAGCGCTTTCTCCAGCTGATTATCCACATCCTCATCGTAGTATGCGTCGCCGTCAAACTCGCAGACCACGTCCGGCTCGATACCGACCCCGTGGATATTGTTGCCTTTCGGCGTATAGTATGCGCTGATCGTGAGTTTCAAAGCCGTACCGTCGGTCAGTGGAAGCACCCGCTGGACAATACCCTTTCCAAAGGTAGTCGTCCCCACCAGCGTTCCCTTGCCGTAGTCCTGAATGGCCCCTGCAAGAATCTCGGACGCGCTGGCGGAGTTTCCATTCACCAGCACCGCCAGCGGTATATCCAGTTCATGTCTGCCGTCGCAGGTGTACTCGTCGCGTTCGCCGTATTTATCCTCAGTGTAGACGATCAGTCCTTTCGGCAGGATCTGTCTGGCAATATCTACCACCACGTTCAGGCTGCCGCCGGGATTCCCGCGCAGGTCAATAACAAGTCCCTTCGCGCCGGAACCTTTGATCACGGCAAGAGCCTCGGTAAACTGATCCGTAGTCACATCGTCAAACTCCGAGATCTGAATATAGCCTATCTTATTATCAAGCATTTCATATTTGACCGTGGGAGCCTCGATCTGGCGACGCTCCACATCTATCTCCAGATAGTCCGTTTCGCCCTCACGGTAAATGGTAAGGTGGACTTTTGTGCCTTCCTCACCTTTCACGCGGGACACAATCTCGGAAAGCTCCATTCCCATAGTGCTCTCGCCTTCCACAAGATAAATCAGATCGTCCGCCCGCAGTCCGGCTTCCTCCGCCGGAGTGCCTTCTATAACGCCCGATATTTTTCCAAGACCCGTATTGGGGTCAATCATCAGGTACGCACCGATGCCATAGTAGATACCGGCGGTCTCCTGCATCATGTCATTCCACTCCTCCTCCGTATAATATACGGAATAAGGATCACCCAGCGCATTCACCATACCCGCATACATGCCCTCGGTCATGGCATCCGCGTCAATATCCTCATCTTTATAGTAATACTCGTCAATCACTTCCTCGATCGCCTCGAGTTTCTTTTCCGTTTCCTCGCTGATAACACTGGACGCAGTTCCCTTTTTCGCCACATTTTTGCTGTCCACCGCCTCATAGACCTTCATCCCCACAAAGGTAAAGCCACAGACAAGTGTCGTCAGTGCCACACCGAGCACCATGCCGAGCAGAAAGCTGCCGCTGCCTTTGCCATTTCCCGGCTGGGAAGGCGGCGGCGCAGGGTTTCCGTTATAGCCGCCCGCTGCCCCGTTGTAATACGGGTTGGTCTGACGGCCGTCCCCGGGATAAGGGTAATCATTATAATAACAATTGTTATTATTCCTTGAATCCACTTTGGTTCATCTCCTTATACACAATATACTATATTCGTCCATGCCATTCGCAATCCGCCTCTTCGAAGCCCAATGCTATTTCAAGTAGTTCCACGGGCTGGTATAGTTTCCGTTGAGGCGTACGCCAAAATGCAGATGCGGCCCGGTGGAGCGCCCGGTAGAACCTACCGCCGCAATATTCTGGCCTTTGGAAACAGACTGGCCTTTGGAAACATACAGGGCGGAACAGTGCATGTAAATGGTGTAAAGCCCGCTGCCGTGGTCAATCATAATATAGTTGCCCATGCTGCCGCTGTAGGCCGCTGCCACCACATCGCCGTCGTACGCCGCCAGAATCGCAGTTCCCGAGGGGGCCGCCATATCCAGGCCGTTGTGGAATTTCTCCACGCCGAGAATCGGATGCATACGGCTGCCGTATTCATCGGAAATACGCTTATAACCCGGGCAGGGCCACGCGAACATACCGCCGTTATAGACTCTCGCCTGTGCGTTCTCTGCCTCCAGCCTTGCTTTCTCCTCCGCCACTGCTTTCTCCAGCGCGGCAATCTCGGCATTCTCCTGGGCAATCATGTCTTCATATTCCTTGATGGCCGCCTCTTTGTTGGCAATGTCACCGCTGACAGAAACAATCTGGGCCTCTTTCTCCCCGATCAGGTTGTTGACATTGGCCTCCTCCTGTTCTACCGCCTCCCTCGCCTCGTCCAAAAGCTGTTTTTCCACCTCAAGCTCTTCCTTGCAGAGTTCCACGTACTTGCGTGTCTCCACATACTCATTCAGCTTATCTCTGTCATAGCGGGACAACGCCTCGATATAATCGGCGCGGTTCACGATCCCGGCAATGCTGTTGGTGCCAAACAGTGTCTCCATATAAAAAGAGTCGCTGCGCTCATACATGAACTGAATGCGTTTTTTCATGGCCGCATACTGCTGTTCCTGTCTCGCCTGGGCTTCATCCAGATCTCTGAGCGTCTCCTCAATCTCTTTTTCTTTATCGCTGATCATAGTATTATATTGTGCGATCTTCTCCTGTATGTCAGCGAGCTGTCCGTCCAGTTGCTGCACAAAGGCTGTCAAGTCGTTTTTCGACTGCTCCAGCTCCTTTTTCAGCTTCTCCACGTCAGTCAGATTGCTCTTCAGGCCGGAAACCTCCTCCTTTGCCTTCTCGATCTCCCTCTCCTTCTCGCGGATACTCTCGCTTGTGACCGCCTGCACTGTCGGCGCGGGAGCCACGCAGGAAAGTACAAGAGCAAGACATAGTACAACGCCTGTTATTCTTTTTATCTTCTTTCGGATATTTGTCTTCAAACTTCAACCTCTGTCACTTATTTTCCTTAGCTGCTGTCAGACTCTCAAGTGCCTTCTGACTGTCACGATGCTTCCCAGAAAACCAATGCCCACACCCAATCCAAGGGATATGGGGACAAGCACATGAAAGACCTCCCCAACCGCCACAAAGCTCAAAAGGGAGGAAAGCTGCGGAAACCTGTCTGTCACATAAGCCAGAACCACGTTATAAATTGTGTAGATGAAGCCGAGCGGCATCGCTGCGCCGATCAGACCGATCATAATGCCTTCCACCACAAAGGGGGAACGGACGAAAAAGTCAGTGGCCCCGATATATTTCATGATATTGATCTCCTCCTTGCGGACGGAGATGCCGATCGCCACGGTATTGCTGATCAGGAAAATGGATACCGCCAAAAGAATCGCTATGATCCCAACGGAAACATAGGCAATCAGCGCATTGATCCCGGTCAGTGTGGTCGCCACCAGCTCTGAACGGTTTACCATCCGCACGCCGTCTATGGATTCCAGATAGGTCACCAGTGCAGACTGCATGGACACATCATTCAGGTACACCTGATAGTTGGCGGAATTTTCCAGCGGGTTCTCCGTAAAGCCGTCGCCGTACTCGCCCAGGTACTCATCACGGAAGCCCTCCCACGCCTCCTGCGCGGAGATAAACTCCATTTTCGCCACTTCGGGCCGTTTCGCAATCATATCGCCGATCTGCTGAATCCTTATGTCCTCAATGCCTTCCTCAAAGAATACCCAGACTGAGACACCCTCTTCCGCGTTCTTCACAATATGCTGAAAATTGGCAAGAACCGCATAAAAAATACCGAAAAGAAAAAGGCAGGCAGCAATGGTCGCTATGGATGCCAGCGAAAAGAGCTTATTTCGGAAAATATTGCGTAAGCCCTGCTTAAGCGTATAGAAAAATGTACTAATCCTCATCGATGTACCCTCCCTTTTCCTCATCGCTGATGATGACACCGCGGCGCAGGGTCACCACCCGCTTCTGCATCGCGTTCACAATCTCGCGGTTATGGGTAACAACGATAACAGTCGTTCCGTTTTCATTGATCTGCTCCAAAAGCTTCATGATCTCCCATGAATTTTTCGGATCCAGATTACCCGTAGGCTCGTCCGCAAGCAGAATCGTAGGCTGGTTCACAAGCGCGCGCGCAAGCGCCACCCTCTGCTGCTCGCCGCCGGAAAGCTGCCGGGGTTTCGCCTTGTATTTGCCCGCAAGCCCCACAATAGCCAGAATGCTGGGCACATTTTTCTTGATCTCTTTGTTGGACTTCTGGATGATGCGCTGGGCAAAGGCAACGTTCTCATAGACATTCCTGTCCTTCAAAAGACGGAAGTCCTGGAACACGATCCCCAGATTTCTTCTGAATTTCGGAATCTTCCTGTGCTTGATCTTGGAAAGGTCATAGCCCATCACATTGATGTAACCGCTGCTGATCGTAAGCTCCCTCAGCAGAAGCTTGATCAGGGTAGATTTTCCCGATCCGCTGTCTCCCACGATAAAGACAAACTCGCCCCTGCTTATATGCAGGTTCACGTCCTTTAAGGCCGGCGCGCCGGTCGAGTACGCCTTGCTCACGTTCGTCAGATTGATGATTTCGTTCTCCACCACAGGGCCTTTTCTTCTTTTCTTTACTGCCACGTTTCTTCACTCCTACTTTTCTTCCATTTTCTTATCTACACCATCAGAAAGCTCATTCACTTTCTTTTTCGCTTCATCCAGATCTTTACATCCATCCAAAATCATGGAAATCATCTTGATAATTTTATCAAACTGTTTGTCTGTCATAATTTCTGCCATGTCCTTTCCTCCATACATCAGAATTCAAACGATTCCATATACTTCATATATTTTACCACCATCAGCGCGATTTTAAAGGTGATGGCGTCCTCAAATACCCGTAAGTCAAGCCCCGTACTCTTCTGCAGCTTATCCAGACGGTAAACCAGCGTATTTCTGTGGATAAAAAGCTGTCTGGAAGTCTCGGACACGTTCAGTGAGTTCTCAAAAAATTTGTTGATGGTGACAAGCGTCTCCTCGTCAAACTCATCCGGGCTTTTGCCGTCAAAGATCTCCTTGATGAACATTTTGCACAGAGGAATCGGAAGCTGGTAAATCAGCCTTCCGATGCCCAGTTCACTGTAAGCAATGACATCACGCTCACCGAAGAAAATTTTCCCAACGTCCAGCGCCATCTTCGCTTCTTTGTAGGAACTGCTCACACCTTTGATCTCATTTACCACCGTGCCGTAGGCGATGCGGACATTCTTAAAACTTTCCTTTCGCAGATAAGCCGCCACCGCCGCTGCACACCGCTCAATCTCCTGCGGGCTGTCATCCTCAGACAGATCCTTCACCACGATGACATTGTTTTCGTCCACCGCCGTGATAAAGTCCTTATTGTTCACCCCGAAATATGCGCGCACGCTCTCAAGAGCATTGCAGTCCTTAACATTGTCCGTCTCCACAATAAGCGCAACACGTCTGACATCCGTCTGGATGTGTAACTTCTTCGCACGGCTGTATATATCCACCAGAAGCAGATTGTCCAAAAGAAGGTTCTTCACAAAGTTATCCTTGTCAAACCGCTCCTTGTAAGCAACAAGCAGGTTCTGGATCTGGAACGCTACCATTTTGCCTACCATGTAGACATCTTCACCCACACCGCCGGCAACCAGAATATACTCCATCTGCTGCTCGTCGAAAATTTTGAAGTATTGATATCCCTGGATCTCCTGTGAATCCGCCGGGGACTCTGCAAACTCTGCCGCCGCCCTGCCGCAGCGCTCCATTTCCTCTGTCGTCATGGCGGCTGCTTTCCCATCCACGTCCATAACGCAAAGTTCCACTCTGGCGATAGCTTTCAGACCTTCAATCGTGTTTTGCAATATCTGATTTGAAATCATTCCCCCACCCCTCTTATGTTTCGTAACAATTCACTATGCATTTTCGCCCCATATTTTCCGAAAAAGCAAAAGCTAGGTACTATTTTAATCTATATCTACAAAAAAATCTACCTACATTCGTGAATTTTTTGTGTATTTTTTAAGATTTTTGACGATTTGAAAGATTTCATGCCATTGTTAAAATTGCATATTGTTACCAAAACCAAATGTATGATAGAATGTATTGGAAGAAAGGTTGGTGATTTTTATGGATATTGCATCATTATCTATGGCCATGTCCAGCGCCAAGACAAATGACGCCTTCGGCGTAGCAATGCTTGCCAAATCTCTGGATCAGGCAGAAACCACAGGCAGCCAGGTTGTCGGCATGATGGATGCGGCAGCAATGGAACTGTCCGTCAATCCCCACATCGGCGGAAACTTTGATATGACAGTTTAAACGAAAAGGGGCAGAAAACTTATGTCTTCTGCCTCTTTTCGTGCGCCTAAACCAAAAACAGTTCCAGACTCATATAACCCAGACAGAGCACGACCGCTATAATCAACGGCACGCTCAGAAGATAATCTGCCTGCGGCGTCTCCCGCTGTATGGGCTGCATCTGCGGATTCCACTGCGGCAGTTGCTGATTCCCCTGGCGGACCGTACGCCTTTCCTTCCTGCAAAACAGCTCCTTAAACGCCTCCTGCCGCCCTTCGTTCTTCGCAATCCACACGATGACACAGGCTGCAATGGGCGTCATCACGGACGCGATCACCAGATATACGGAGAGCGCCGCCAGAAGCTCCTGCGTCGTCAGCTTTTCTGCCGCCTCATTCACCGCCTGCCCATATATACTTTCCAGAATGCTTCCAGACAGATACATCAGCACAACCTGGCAGGAATTAAAAAACATATGGCAGAAAACAGAAGCCCAGAGGCTTCCCGCCGCCTCCACCAGAAGCGCCAGAAAAATGCCGATTGCAAAGGCATATAGCGCCTGGTTAAAATTCATATGCATCAGTCCGAAGAGAGCCGAAGACAGAAGAACCGCCGAGATACCATGACTGCGGGCCCCTGTATAGCGCATGTTATTGCCATATCCTCCGCTGCGCCTGTAGCTTCCGTATATCACGCCCCGGAACACAAACTCCTCGCAAAAAGGTCCAAAGATCCCGATCATAAACAGCATTGCCGGAAAGGGTGTTCTTATAATATCCCCCTCCAGCGCCGCAACTGCATTTTCCGTGAAAAACATAGTCAGCGTATTGAGCACAGTCACCAGCGGCATAATCAGAAACGTACACAGGACAATCATCAGCAGGGTAGAAATTTTCACCTTATGAAATCCAGACAGCGCCCCCCTGCGCCCAAATGCAAGCAGGAATATCATTGTCGGCACAACCAATATGCCCTGGCTCAGAAGGAAGCTCAGCACAAGGCTGTCGGGAAGAAGATCTCCCCCAAAAATCAAAAACCCTATCACACCAAAATGCACCAATATGATAGTCAGAAACAACCAATTTGTTCGTTTACTCGTCATTGCGTCTTATCGCTTTCTCCGTTATCGTTATTTTCCCAGCCTTTAACAGGCTGCCCACCGCCCGCTTAAATTCATTTTTGCTCATCTGCATCTCCCGGCGGATCACCTCGGGCGACGCCTTGTCGTTAAAAGGCAGTACCCCGCCGGAGCTGTCGATCGCCTGCATCACTTTCTCCGCGTCCCCCGCAATTTGCAGATATGCCTTTTCGCGGATGCTCAGATCCAGCTTTCCGTCCTCCTTCACCGCCGTAACGCGGACATTGACGGTATCTCCTATCGCCACATTCCCGTACAGCTCCCTTTTCGGAATCAGCCCGGAATACTGATCGTCAACCGCCACAAACGCGCCGAAATTAGGGCTGATCTCATAAACGGTGCCGCTGACGCGGTCGTCCTTTTGGTAACCACTGTTATTTTTCAGATACGGGTACACGTTCATGGTAGCGCAGAGCCTGTCGGATTTATCAATATAGAGCGCGGCAAGGCACTCCTCCCCGGCGGCCACTCTTCTTGTCTGTTCTTTAAAAGGCAGAAGCAGATCCTTCTCCAGCCCCCAGTCAAGAAACGCGCCGATCTTACCCACCTGCACAACCCGCAGTCTCTTCACCCCGTGCAGGGTGATCTTAGGCATGTTTGTGGTCGCAATCAGTCTGTCCTTGGAGTCGCGGTACAAAAAAACCTCCACTTCGTCGCCGCACGCCGCGCCCTCCGGCACCTGCTTTTTCGGCAGAAGTACTCTCTCCTCCGTGTTGGCTCCATCATACAGATAAACGCCGAACTCTACCTGCTTTATGATCTTTAATGTCTGTATTTCTCCTAATTGTATCATATTAATCTCCGTTTCTTTTGCAACCAATAATGACTCTTCTTTCCCGCCAAACCCGTGCAGGCACGGTTTGGCCCTCAGTCGGGGTCTGGCTGAGCCGGTGAGGTAAACTCTACAATGCAGTATGGACTTCCGTCCGCTCCGTTCAGGGAAACCGTGTACAGCTTTCCGTCCTCCCCTGCAGCCGCCACGGGATAAATTTCATCCCCCAGCACTGCCTGACTCTTATATTCTGCGCGGAGCTGGCTGATCCCGAACCCGCCCGGGATGCAGTCCATCGCCATGCGCACATATTGTCCGTTATTGACATGATGGTTCGTGTCAAGGTGGTGGGGTTTCACCGTGAAAGCTTCCATATGCTGTCCGTCCGCAGGCATTGCAATTTTTCTGGGCGCATAGTCCATCGGGTATTTCTCCTCCGGCGCATATCCCGCCTGCATATCCGCATTCGGCTTCACCGGGCGCATTTTCTCCCTGTCCATCAATGTCCATATGGAATTTGCCCAGGCCAGTGCTTCCCCTTCCTTCGTCCGCATCAGGAAATTACGAAGTCCCATAAAGCCGCGGAACTCATAAGGAGCCGTGCCGACCACAATCCGCTCGCCATACTTCGGATATCGCCCGATGCAGATCTGCCACGCGGACAGAAGCCACACCTGCCCGATTTTATCCATATATTCCAACCCCAGCCCGATGTCCTCGGATTGGAAGGTGGAACAGTCCTGAAAATAGTCTAACAGGGACTGCATCGTCAAAAGACCGTCCTCTCCCACCTCGCTGTACCTTACTCTTCCGTCAAATGTATACATGCAATGCTCCTCTCCAGAATCCCCTTCATCTGCGCGATGGAAATACCATAGTTTGTCACCGGGACGCCCTGGGTCTTCGCAAAACGCATCCGCCGCAAAACCTCTCTCTCGTTTAACATGCATCCTCCACAGTGAATCACCAGCGCGTAAGGCGCAAGATCCTCTGGAAAGCCTGTGCCCGACGCCGTTTCTATGATCAGGTCCTTTCCCGTATATTTTTTCAAGAACCGGGGGATTTTCACAGTCCCGATATCGTCGCATTGCCTATGATGGGTACATCCCTCGGCAATCAGCACCCTGTCGCCGTCCTTCAGGCCGTCAATCGCACGCACGCCCTCCACCGCGATTTTCAGAAAGCCTTTATAACGCGCCATCAAAATAGAGAACGAAGTAAGCGGAATGTCCTCCGGCACAATGGCCGCCACCTCCTCAAACGCCTGACTGTCCGTAATGACGAGCGCAGGCTTCTCCGAAAGTTTTGTAAGCGCATCTTTAAGCTCTGTCTCCCGCACCGTCATCGGAATCGCCCCCGCCTCCAGCAGATCCCGTATCGCCTGCTGCTGGGGAAGGATCAGTCTGCCCTTGGGCGCTGCGGCGTCAATGGGAACCACCAGCATCACAACATCCAGCGGTTTTATCAGATCCGCCACAAGACGGCGCTTACCTTTATCCGGAAGCATTGCCGCCAGCCTTTCCTTTAATTCACGGATGCCCACGCCCGTAACCGCGCTCACATATATAACACTCGCTATTTTATTTTCATCCGGGTTTTCTGCCCGGCTGACAGACCCCATATCCGCACGACCTTGCTCCGCGCCTGGTTTCTTCTGGCATCCGCCCGTCATATCGACCTTCGTGCAGGCTATCATAAACGGAATGTCCCGCTCTTTGAAGAGCGAAACCAGCTCCTCGTCGCAGGCTGTCATTCCCTCTGCCGCATCCACCACCAGAACCGCGATATCCGTCTTGTCGAGCACCTGCTTTGCCTTTTTGACACGCTGTTCCCCGAGCGTCCCCTCATCGTCAAAACCGGGGGTGTCGATCAGCATGGCAGGCCCAAGCGGCAGAAGCTCCATCGCCTTATACACGGGATCGGTTGTTGTTCCCCGGATCTCTGACACCACTGCCAGCTCCTGTCCTGTCACCGCATTGAGCAGGCTTGACTTGCCCGCGTTGCGCCTTCCGAAAAAACCGATATGCACCCGCTCCCCCGCAGGGGTGTTATTCATGCTCATATGCACTTCCCTTTCTGTACCATGACAGCGCGGCTAAACTGTTAAAACCGAAAGTCCCGGATCCCTTCCTCGATCTTCGCCAGATGATCCTTGGCTGTCTCTCTCACCTGTTCCCTCGGGATGTTCGCAAGCTCTGCCTGGATCAGAGCCTCGCCGATGGCTTTCGTCTCCTCGGAGGCGTAGTCCATCAAGTATTCCTTCAATGTCATCAGCGCGTTGGGATGACAGCAGTTCTGAATCTGCCCCGTCTTGCACAGGCTCATAAAGCGGTCTCCTGTCCTGCCCTCCCGGTAACACGCCGTGCAGAAAGACGGAATATAGCCAAGCTCCATCAGCCATTTAACGACCTCGTCCAGCGTCCGCTGGTCGGACACATCGAACTGCTCCGTATCCGTAGGCCGCTCCTCCTGCGTATAGCCGCCCACGGAAGTTCTGGAAGCGCCGGAAATCTGGGATACGCCCAGACGGATCACCTTCTCCCGCACCGCCTGGCTCTCCCTGGTGGAAATAATCATGCCTGTATAGGGAACCGCTATGCGGATCAGCGCGCAGAGCTTCGCAAAGGTTTCATCGTCAATGCCGTTGTCAAAAGCCGAGGGATCAATGTCATCGGCGCGCTTGATGCGCGGCACGCTGATTGTGTGGGGGCCTACCCCGTGGACAGCCTCCAGATGCTCCGCGTGCATGAGAAGCCCGGCAAACTCATATTTATACCGTTCCAGACCGAAGAGCACGCCAAGCCCCACATCGTCAATCCCGCCCTCCATCGCGCGGTCCATAGCCTCGGTGTGATAATTGTAATCATGTTTCGGCCCGGTGGGATGCAGGTTTAAGTAGCTCTCCTTGTGGTATGTCTCCTGAAAGAGAATGTATGTGCCGATGCCCGCTTCCTTGAGCATACGGTACTCCTCCACCGTGGTGGCCGCAATGTTCACGTTGACACGGCGGATCGCGCCATTCTTATGGTTGATGGAATAGATCGTCTTAATGCATTCCAGAATATACGAAATGGGGTTGTTGGCCGGGTCTTCCCCCGCCTCGATCGCCAGACGCTTATGCCCCATATCCTGCAGGGCTGTCACCTCCTGCCTGACCTCCTCCTGGGTCAGCTTCTTTCTGGGGATCTTTTTATTTTTCATGTGGTAAGGGCAGTATACACAGCCGTTCACACAGTAATTGGACAGATAGAGGGGCGCGAAGATCACGATTCGGTTGCCGTAGTAGGCAAGCTTGATCTCCTCCGCAAGAGCATAAATCTCTTCCAGAATCTTCGGATCCTCACATGCCAGCAGCACCGAAGCCTCCCTGTGGGAAAGCCCCGCACAGATCGTAGAGTTTCCTTCCTTTCCGGGCCTTGCCCGATCCAGGATTTCACGGATAAGAGTCATGTTATCCTTGTTTTTCTCTGCGTATTCCAGCGTTTCCAGAATCTCCTCATGGCTGATAAACTCGTCCGCACACAATGATTTCGGATCGTACATTTCATTTACCTTCTTTCCACTTATAATAACTATTGTTATTCTGCAACATCCACGCCACAGCTTTCAAACCCCAGCCATCTTGCCGCCCCGTCTTGAACGCGTACTCACAGGGCGTCCCCTCTGCCTTCCACAATCTGATACCCCGCCCGGGATACACTCTCCCGAAGCGCCGCCAGTCCCTCGGCCGCCTCCTGCCCGGTACATGCCTTGTTGTCATAAAGACTGTACTGCCCGCGCACGTCTGCGGGAGAAAGGTTCGGCATGACCACATTGGCGCCCGCCTTCAGACCAAGTTCCCGGCCCTGGGGGTGAATGGTGCCAAGCGCCGTAGTGGCCGGAATAAGCGACTTCGGCAGTGTCAGCCTTGTGAGCGCCACCATCGTTAAGGTCAGCGTCAGAGGCCCCTGTGGGTACCCCGCAAAGGGCGTATCGTGGTGAGGGATAAAAGGCCCGATTCCCACCATATGGGGCTGAAATTCCTGCAAAAACCGCATGTCCGCAATCAGCTCCTCCGTCCCCTGGAACGGGGAGCCCACCATAAAGCCCGCCCCGGTCTGGTAGCCAATCTGCTTTAAGTCCCGCAGGCATTCCATACGGTGAAAATATGTCTGCCCCAGCGGATGCAGCTTTTCGTAATGAGCGCAGGACGCCGTCTCGTGCCGTAACAGATAGCGGTCCGCCCCCGCCTGATACCAAATCTCATAATCCTCTTTCGGCCGTTCTCCCAGAGAGAGCGTCACCGCGCAGTCAGGATATTTTTCTTTTATATGGGAGACCATCCTCCCCACCCACTCTGTGGTGTGGCCGGAATCTTCTCCGCCCTGCAGCACAAAGGTGCGAAAGCCAAGCCCGTATCCCTGCCCGCAGCAAGAAAGGATCTCCTCCACAGAAAGTCTGTACCGATCCGCGTTCCCATTGCTCCGGCGGATGCCGCAGTAAAGGCAGTCCCTTTTGCAAAAATTCGATATCTCTATCAGACCCCTGATATAAACATCCGTTCCGTAATAACGCCTGCGCACCCTGTCCGCCTCGGCAAACAGAAGCTGCCTGTCGTAGTCTCCCTCTATCAAAAACCGCCACTCGCCGTCAGAGAGTGTACCGCCCGCGATGAGACGGTCTGTCAGGTCTGTCATATATCCTCCCGCAGAAACCCTTCCAGAGTCTCTTTTAATTCTGGCAAATCATCCGAAATAATTTCCCAGACAAGTTTCAAATTGACACCCTCATAATCATGTACAATTTTATTTCTCAAACCATATACCTGTCTCCACGGAATTTCCTTATGCGCATTTTGAAACTCCTCATCTGCTTTATTGGCTATTTCTCCAAGCTGACTCAGATTAAACACGCAGGCTTCCACGAGCACTTCATTTTTTATAAATGTATCATAATCCATTCCCTCAATATAGGCAGAAACTTTTTTTACATATATAAGCATTTTCGAAATTACGGTCTCATTTCTCATAAATCAGCACTCCCGTCCGCTTAATCTCGCTTTCGATCTCCGTCCCCTCCTGAATATGGGATATATCCAGCACATCTACGGTTTTTTCCACCGCCGTTCTCAAATCCTCAATCAGCCCCACGAATTTTAGCCCTTGCAATCCGCTGTCTATCAACAGGTCTATATCGCTTTTCTCAGTCGCTTTCCCTTGACTGTAAGAGCCAAACAAAGTCGCTTTTCTAACTCCGTACTCTTTCAAGATCGGAGAAATCCGCATTTTAATCTGGTTTATGGTATATATCTGCTTTTCTTCCATATTCCCCGCCTCCATACAGTACAGAAAACCCGACAGATCTTATCCGTCGGGAATTGAAAGGATTCGAACATTGAAATGTTCCATCTGTAATTGACCTATCCATCTCTTATTTTACTAATTATCACAGATTTGTCAACTTGTAACTGAGGAAGCCTGTTTTCTGCCCTGTCTGTCCTCCTCCTCGTAATACTGCGCCTGCGCGCGCCACAGCTCATAGTATTTCCCGTTTTTGTCCGCCGCAAGCTCCTCGTGACTCCCAAGCTGCACCAGCTCTCCCTCATGGAAAACCGCTATTTTTTCACAGAAGCGGCAGGATGAGAGCCTGTGGGATATATACACCGCCGTCTTCCTTCCCACAATCTTGTCGAAATTAGGCTTCGGCAGTCATCATGCTTATAATATACTTTCTTTACTTTAGGCTCATCCTTAAAAAACATCATCCAGATGGAAAAAAAGCCCGTCTGTTCTCGCTCTTTGCAGGACATCTTCAGCGGCTGTCCTTAAATAGGATTCATTTACCTTTGGCAATGAATTGTCCCAATCTGTCAGTGAGCCTCCGCTGCTTTTGCTTTCCTTATGCTCTACCGCCAAAGAGTCACAGTTTTCACAGCAAAAACAATTAAAATACAATCCGCCTCCCATGCGTTCGTGCCTGTTTTCACCGCAAATACATCGTATTTTCGAACACAAAGAAACCCCGATGCACCATTCTCATCGGGGTTTACAAGCTGGGCTACAAGGATTCGAACCTTGAAATGACGGAGTCAGAGTCCGTTGCCTTACCGTTTGGCGATAGCCCATCAACAATTAAGGATTATAGCGGAAAAAGGGCCGTTTGGCAAGCCCTTTTTCCTAATTTTTTCAAATTTTTTTAAAAATTTTTAAATCAGATCTCAAACATCAGCTCTCCGTAGGTCGGAATCGGCCAATATTCCTTATCTACGATCATCTCCAGCTCATCCGCCGGAGCGCGCAGTTCGTCCATAGCCGCTTTCACCGTATCCTTGTAGAAGAACGCCTGCTCCTTTGCGTCCGCCATCACGGAAGCCTCTTTCTCCGCCTTTTTCAATTTCTCAAGGGCTGTCTGCATAGCCGTCAGTTTCCCGCCGGCGCTGCGCAGAAGCGCTTCCTGCGTAGATGCGTCCGCGCCCGCCGCCTTCACCGCGTTCACGGTGTCCGCAAGAACCTTCGTGTAACGGATAGCCGCAGGGATGATCTGTTTGCCCGCCATGTCAATCATGGTGAGCGCTTCTATGTTAATGGATTTCGCGTAGGTCTCGTAAATGATCTCCTCGCGGGACTCCAGTTCCACCTTTGTAAAGATATGGAACTTCTCGAACAGCTTCACCGCCTTGTCGGTGGTCAGTGTGCCCGCCGCCTCGATCATGGACTTAATGTTCGGCAGACCGCGCCTTTCGGCCTCCGCCACCCACTCGTCGGAGTAGCCGTTGCCGTTGAAGATAATCCTCTGGTGCTCGGTCATGTATTTCTTGATCAGGTCGTGGATCGCCAGCTCCTTGTTCTCAGCTTTCTCCAGGAGGTCAGCCGCCTCGCAGAAGGCCTCCGCCACAATTGCGTTCAGCGTGGTGTTGGGACTTGCGATGGAATCCGCGCTCCCCACCATGCGGAACTCGAATTTGTTTCCTGTAAAAGCGAAGGGCGACGTCCTGTTTCTGTCGGTAGCGTCCTTCTGGAAATCGGGCAGGGTGCTCACGCCTGTGCGGAGCTTTCCGCCCTCCTTGACGGAGGTGGCCTCGCCCGTCTCGATCAACTGGGTCACCACATCCTCAAGCTGCTCCCCGAGGAAAATGGAAATGATGGCCGGAGGCGCCTCGTTTGCGCCAAGTCTGTGATCGTTGCCCACGTCGGAAGCAGACTGGCGGAGCAGATCCGCATGAATGTCCACCGCCCGCATAATGCAGGCCAGAACAAGCAGAAACTGGATATTCTCGTTGGGCGTTTCGCCGGGATCCAAGAGATTCACGCCGTTGTCCGTGGTGATGGACCAGTTGTCGTGCTTACCCGACCCGTTTACCCCCGCATAGGGCTTTTCGTGCAATAAGCAACGCATGTTATGTTTGACGGCTACCCGTTTCATCGTCTCCATGACGATTTGGTTGTGATCCACCGCAATGTTTGCCGTCTCATAAATCGGCGCAAGCTCATGCTGTGCAGGAGCCACCTCATTGTGCTGTGTCTTTGCCGTCACGCCCAGCTTCCACAGTTCCTCGTTGAGATCCCTCATGTATGCGCCCACACGCTCCCTGATCACGCCGAAGTAGTGATCTTCCATCTCCTGCCCCTTGGGAGCCGGCGCACCGAAAAGGGTGCGGCCCGCAAACATCAGATCCGTCCTCTTCATATATAAGTCTTTATCTACCAGAAAATATTCCTGCTCGGGGCCGACGGAAGCGGTCACCCTGGTTGCCCCTGTATTGCCGAACAGCCGCACGATACGCAGCGCCTGCTCGCTCAGCGCTTCCATGGAACGCAAAAGCGGCGTTTTTTTATCCAGCGCCTCTCCTGTGTATGAGCAGAACGCCGTCGGAATGCACAGAACCGTCCCACAGCCGGACTCCTTCAAAAATGCGGGAGAAGTGATATCCCATGCGGTATAGCCCCTCGCCTCAAAGGTTGCCCGCAAACCGCCCGAAGGGAAGGAGGATGCGTCCGGCTCGCCCTTAATCAGCTCCTTACCCGAAAACTCGGTCAACATCTTGCCCATCTCATCCGGATGGGATACGAAAGCATCATGCTTTTCCGCCGTAATGCCCGTAAGCGGCTGGAACCAGTGTGTATAATGTGTCGCGCCGTTCTCCACCGCCCAGTCCTTCATCGCCTTGGCAACAATATTTGCAGTGCTCATGGACAGCTCCCCGCCCTCATTCATCACTTTGACGACTTCCTTGTAGGCGTTTCTCGTAAGACGCTCCTGCATTTTGCCGAGCGTAAATACGTTTTTCGCAAATATCTCTTCCACATTGAATACTTCGCTCATAACAATCATCCTCCTCGCCCGGTTTCAAAAAAATGCGTTCCAAAAAAACTTATTTTTTGGAACGCCATCGTTCTGAATACCTGTATACAATTTCCGTTTATAAGAATACCCTACTTTTTCCCAAAATGCAAGCACTAATTTTCTTTTTTTCTAAAAAACCCTTCCGGCGCCCATTGCCGCTCAGGTTTCGAACCATCTGCCATCCACCATTTTCCGCTTTTGATTGTTGTAAACGACCACATGCAGGCCACTGCTTTCGCTGTCATATTCTTCCCCGCCAAAGGAAACGAAAGTCTTTCCACTCCCCCACTCTGTCATTGCGCAGTGCGCATACAGCGGTATGCGGCCTCCGGCCACCGTCCCCTGATATTCGGCCTCCTCAAAGGTCAGCTGTTCTGTCAGCACCTTGCCTTCCGAAATCACCGCCAGATAATTACACCCGTCCTGCCCTGTCAGATCTGCGGACAGTCCAAGCTCTCTCAAGGTTTCTATCGTAGATTCCTCCAAATTATACACATCGCTCTGGTAAGTGATTACGAGCGTGTACTGCTCATGGTTCAGCAGAGAAAGGTAGGGATCCAGATCTCCCTCATGCCACCGTCTGCAGGAATCCAGCGTGAAGGCATAGTCCGCCTTTGTCTCCTCCCACTGAGGTTCTGTCCGGCCTCCCAGTCCAAACTGTTCGCTCAGAATGCCGCCGATATAGCCGGACACCTTCACCGCGCCCCAGATATTGGGATGGCCGTCGTCACAGTTATCTATGTCCATCTGATATTCCATCTGTCTATAAACATTCTGCTCATTAAAACTGATAAAAGTACAGCCCTCCCGGTCTGCATAAGCCTGCACCGCGTTGCACATGTCGATGTTTGCCGACACCGCTGGCGTAATCGTTAAAATCAGAGATATCTCATTTTCCCGGCATAATTCATTGATTTTGTCGAGATATTCCAGCATCAGAGGGGCCATTTCCGCATAACCTGCAGCAGCCGCCATGTCGTGCGGTTCAAATCCTTCCCCCTTCTCTCCCAGATAAAAATGCAGGGGCGAATACCCCTTCAGCCCGGAGTATCCCGCCATCTCTCGAAAAGTGTAGTCATTTCTGTCCGGCGTATCCCAAAGCCATCTCTCGTGATATCTCAGATGGGGCAGATAATAGCTCCACGCATCCTGTTTCGAGTCTATTTCACAGATGGTTTTGACCGCCTCCGCCTTAACAGGCGACCATCTCATAAAATCTAACGCCTTTCTCGTATAGCTCTCATCTGTATTCAGCGGCTCGTCGGCAATATAAGGGAAGCAGAAATAGCATTCCAGCACCACGGCCTTCGGCGTCTGATAACGAAGCGCCTCCTTGAGCCAGTAGTAGGAAGTCACCAGCCCCTGCTGGTCGCTGCTCAGATTATAGCTGGTAATCCCATATTGATTGTATACCTCCTGCGGACAAAACGACGTAACTCCGTGACTGCTCCCCAGAAAAAGCACGTCCACACTGTTCTTCTCCAGGTCATAAAACCCGGCAAAGGTGGTCGTTGTCGGCCAGTCCGTATCCGTAAAAAATTTCGGTGTGATCCATCTGCAGTATACATAGTAGCAGATCCCAAAGAGTACGAGAAAACCTACGAATTTTGCGGCAAATCCCAATTTCTTCGTCATTTGTCAAAATCCCCCGTAAATAAATGCCTGCGCATCATAGCCCTGGCCATAGCCGCCAAATGTCATAATACCGAAAATGACTACCAGATACAATATCCATCTCACATAAAGCGGCTGTCTGAAAATCAGTTCCGAGAAGGAGACACCCTGCTCCTGTTTGAGACTGACTACAAACAAAATCAGAACGGAAGCGCCAAGTACCACCCACTCCTTCCATTCTAACCCCATTGTAAGCAGTGAGTCATTGGTAAATATCCACAGATTTCTGACCCGGAACATACTCCACAGCATTTTCAGACCCTTCGTCAGACTCTCCGCCCGGAAAAGAATCCACGCTGCCATAACGCACAGGAAAGTCCATACCCTCCGTATCCACAGCGTCGCCCCCGCTGATTCCTCAAGCCGCAGAAGCTTCGCTGCCTTCCGCTGTATATTACGGGTCAGATCGCCAATGATCTGATAGGCGGCGTGCATCGTTCCCCAGACAAGAAACCTCAGCCCGGCACCGTGCCATATGCTGCTGACCAGAAAAGTCAATATCAGGTTGATATAAGTTCTGACACGTCCCTTCCTGCTGCCGCCCAGTGGAATGTAGATATAATCCTTCAGCCACTCGCTGAGGGACATATGCCATCTGTGCCAGAAGTCCTTGACGGAAACCGCCAGATAGGGATGGTGAAAGTTATCCGCAAGCTCTATGCCGAACAGATTCGCTACGCCTTTGGAAATCGAAATGCAGGCCGCAAAATCCGCATACAACTGTATGCTGTACAAAATACCGGCCACCAGAACATAACAGCCCACATAGATCTGGTATGATTCGTATACACAATCGACAAACCGGGCCGCCTGGCTGGCAATCATCAGTTTCAAAAAGAAACCCCACAGGATTCGATAAAAACCACCTGCCACCATTCTCTCGTCAAAACGGTGCCCGTCGTAAAGTTGATCCGCCAGCCTGTCATAGCGCGGAATGGGTCCCTGCACAATCTGGGGAAAAAACATGACATACAGGATAAATCTGGCCGGATTTTTCTGCGCGGCGATCCTTCCTCTGTAAATATCCGCCAAATAAGATATCACCTGCAATGTATAAAAAGAAATGCCCATCGGAACAATCCAGTTCACCGCGTTCCGATGCAATAAGATTTCCAGAATATAGTTTCCGTTTTTCACGCACAGCCACGGAAGAACCATCAGCAGCACAGCGCCCGTCAGAATGACTTTGTTCTTCCGCCGTTCCAGCAGCAGTCCAGCGCCGTAAGCGGTCATGACGGTAACTAAAATAACCGTCAGCCCAGCGCCGCTCCCCATGGCACGCCAATAGAAAAAGAGGCTTCCGAAAAGCAGTACCAGCCATCTGTATTTCAGCGGCAGGATATAGTAGAACAGCGCTGCTGCCGCCACAAACAGGTAAAAGGTGATCGAAAGGTATGTCATGTGTTTTCTCCAAAGTAAAATTTCGCTTTCAAATGCATCGCGAAAGTTTATTTTATTTTTCCACCCGCAGAATATCTCCCACTTCAGGCGTCTCCGACAGCCTCACGTCAATCGTCTGCCTCGGGTGCGGGCAGGATTCCACTGGATTCCCCTCCGCATCATACATGGCAAGCACCTTGACGGGAATGTTCTCCCCAGCCGGCTTCATAATCTCTATCTCGTCCCCCACGCTGAATTTATTGCGCTGTTCGATGCGCGCGCAGGGCTTTCTCCTCTCATTTCCGCTCTCTGCCGCCGCTCCCTGCTCTGCGCAGGCTGCCGTCACCGCTCCCACCGTCCCCAGGTAAATATACTCGCTCACATAGGTGCTCTCATCGTAGATCTGGGTATTCTCATCCGTTTTTCCAAAATAAAAGCCCGTGGTAAACTTGCGGTATGTGCACTTGGCGATCTCTGCCCGGTACCAGTCCATATTGGCACGGTACTGCTCTGCGGAAACGAAATAGTCGTCGACAGCGCGCCTGTAAGTGCGGGCCACGGTGGCCACATAGAGCGCGGTCTTCATCCGGCCCTCTATCTTAAAACTGTCAATGCCAGCGTCCACCAGTTCCGGGATGTGCGCAATCATATTGAGATCCTTGGAGTTAAAGATAAACGTGCCGCGTTCATTCTCGAATACGGGCAGATACTCTCCCGGCCTCGTCTCCTCCATCAGCGCATACTTCCAGCGGCATGGATGGGTGCAGGCTCCGTGGTTTGCGTCCCGCCCGGTAAAATAATTGCTTAAGAGACACCGCCCCGAGTAGGAGATGCACATGGCCCCGTGCACAAAGCTTTCAATTTCCATCTCATGGGGAATATTTTCCCGGATTTCCTTTATTTCCTGCAGGGAAAGCTCCCTTGCCGACACGACCCGCTTCGCCCCCTGCTCATGCCAGAAGCGGTAGGTCATGTAGTTCGTGTTGTTGGCCTGGGTGGAAATATGGATGTCAATTTCCGGGCAGATTTCCCGCGCCAGGGCAAACATCCCGGGATCCGCTATGATCAGCGCGTCCGGCCGCAGCTCCTTCAGTTCCCGGAAATACGTTCCGGCTCCTTCCAGATCATAATTATGCGCCAGAATATTGGCCGTCACATACACTTTCACGCCCTTTCCGTGGGCAAAAGCAATGCCCTCCGCCATCTCCTCCGGGGAAAAATTTTTCGCTTTTGCCCGCAGGCCGAAGGCTTCTCCACCTATATAGACGGCATCCGCGCCAAAAATAACAGCCGTTTTTAATACTTCCAGGCTGGCGGCAGGCACCAGCAGTTCTGGTTTCCTTTTCTCTTTCATCGTACTCCTTTCAGGCAGCTGACCGTCACCCCGTCACCGACAGGCAGCACCACCGTCTGCAGCGCCTCGTGATGCGTCAGTTCGTAAAGATACTCCCGCATCCTGCTGTGAATGGTGCGGTTTCTTCTCTCCACGGCAAACCGGGATTCCAGGATATCGCCGTCCTGCAGCACATTATCCGATACCAGAAGGCCACCGGGCGCAAGGAGCCGCAAAACTTCCGGCAGAAAATGGATATACTGGCCTTTGGCCGCGTCCATAAAAATAAAATCATAAGGCCCCGGAAGCTCTCCCAGAATATCCGCTGCATCTCCCTCCAGGAGTGTGATCGTTTCTTCCTTTCCGGCCCGCGCAAAATTTGCCTTCGCCACGGGTATCCGTTTCTCATATTTTTCTATGGTCGTGATCTTACATCCCTCAGGGGCATATTCGCTCATCAGAAGCGCAGAAAAACCAATGGCGCACCCCACCTCCAGAATGGACATGGGTCTTCGCATCGCAAGCAGGAACCGTAACAGTCCCTGCGTCTGCGTGCGGATAACCGGCACATTGGTTTCCAAAGCTTCACGTTCTATCTGATCCAAAAATGGGGTGTTGCCCGCATCCAGAGAAGCGAGAAATGTGTCCATACGCTCTCCTGAAATCACTTTGACTCTCCTTCCGCGTCTTCTTCGCCCTCCTCCGAAGCGTCCGCCGCCATCACATCCATCATCTCCTCCGCAGTCATGGCCGTGTTCAGATCATAGATGCCGGGCTGCAGTTTCCCGTGATTCTCCGACAGAAGCTCCTGAAGCAAAAAGAGTTTCCCGTCGCGGATCAGCCCCCGCTCCTCCAGCATCTCGCCTATCTCTTTGACGGACACCGGCTCCTCTACGCTGACGCTGATGGTTCTGCCCTCCCCGAGAGAGACCGGCGCCTCGGTAAATATGCGGAAACCGTAATCATAGGCAGCTGTTGCCGCCTTCATAATATACGTCGCGGCAAAAACCAAGACCACGACTTTGATGATCAGTTCCGCTGTGGAACCAATGATTTCTTTTACACTCATAGTTCGCTTCCTTTCACAGCCCGGCACGCGCCATCCGTCAGACCGTTATACTTCAAAGTCCACTTCATCTGCAAGCAGCACGTAAACCTCCTGCATCATGCGGCAGAATGCCAGCTCCGCCCGCAAAAAATCATCCACGAGAGGATTTTCCCTGAATTTCTCATACTCCTGCTCAAAAGCTTCCACACGGTCGAGCATATCTTCGCCGTCCGTCTGATTCTGTAAATCGAAGTTGCGCTGCCGGAACTCATTCACTTTATCGTAAAGCTCCGACTGCTTCTTAATTTTTTCTCTCTGGTAATAGTATTCTTTGTAAGTATCCGAGGTCATAATCTGATCTGCAAAAGCTCTGGCTGCCTCTATGATCTCTTTATCTGACATAACGTATTCTCCTTATCTCACATAACTTGACCACGCCAATCACTAAACCCCTAAACCTCCATGATAATAGGCAGTATCATCGGTCTTCTCTTTGTCTTTTTCCAGACAAAATCACTCAGCACATCCTTGACGGTACCCTTGAGTTTGCCCCAGTCGGTTTTTCCCTTGTCGAGGCAATTCTGCACCGCCTCCTCCACGAGAAGTCTCGCCTCATCGAGCAGCTCGTCGGACTCTCTCACATAGACAAAACCTCTCGACACGATATCCGGGCCGGAAATAAGCTGATCGCTGTGAGATTCGAGCGCCATTACCACGATCATGATACCGTCCTCCGCCAGATGCTGCCTGTCACGGAGCACAACATTGCCCACGTCACCTACACCTAATCCGTCCACGAGAATCGCCCCGACCGGCACCTTCTCGTTCACAGCCGCACGGTTGTCATCCATCTCCAGCACATCGCCGGACTGCAGCATAAAGATATTTTCCTTGGGCATCCCAAGCTGGGCCGCAATCTTCGCCTGCGCCTTGCGGTGCTTGTACTCTCCGTGAACGGGAATCGCATATTTAGGCTTCACAAGTGAATAAATGAGCTTGATCTCCTCCTGGCAGGCGTGCCCGGACACATGCACATCCTGGAAAATCACGTCCGCGCCCTTCATCTGCAGTTCATTGATGACATTAGTGACCGCCTTCTCGTTGCCCGGGATCGGATGGGCCGAGAAAATGACTGTGTCTCCCGGCATAATGGATATCTTTTTATGGTTGTTGCCCGCCATGCGGCTTAACGCCGCCATACTTTCACCCTGACTGCCGGTCGTGATGATCACCGTCTTTTCCGGCGGATAATTTTTGAGCTCCTCCACATCGATCAGTGTCCTATCGGCAATCTGCAGATAGCCAAGCTTTGACGCCGTGTCAATGATATTGACCATGCTGCGGCCTTCCACCACAACCTTCCTGTCAAATTTTTCCGCCGTGTTGATGATCTGACGCACCCTGTCCACGTTTGACGCAAAGGTAGCGATCAGAATACGGGTATCCTTATGCTCCAGAAAAAGAGAATCCAGCGTCTTGCCCACCGTCTTCTCAGAGGGCGTAAAGCCCGCCCGCTCCGCGTTGGTGGAGTCGCACATAAGCGCCAGCACGCCCTTTTTCCCGATCTCAGCAAATCTCTGCAAATCAATGGCGTCGCCAAACACCGGCGTATAATCCACCTTGAAGTCTCCCGTGTGCACCACAACGCCCGCCGGGGAATAGATCGCCAGCGCCGCCGCGTCCACAATGCTGTGATTTGTTTTTATAAATTCGATTCGGAACTGCCCCAGATTGATGGATTGCCCGAACTTAACCACCTTCCTCTTGGTGGTCTTCATCAGCCCATGCTCCTCCAGCTTGTTCTCTATGATACCCATTGTCAGCTTTGTTGCATAAATCGGTATGTTCAGTTCTTTTAATACATAGGGCAGCGCCCCGATGTGATCCTCATGTCCGTGGGTGATCACAAACCCCTTTACTTTCTCTGCGTTCTCTTTCAAATAAGTGATATCCGGTATCACCAGATCAATTCCCAGCATCTCGTCTTCCGGAAATGACAGGCCGCAGTCCACCACAACAATGCTATCCTCATATTCAAAGGCTGTGATGTTGAGCCCGATCTGCTCAAGTCCGCCTAATGGGATAGCTTTCAGCTTACTCGCTGACTTTCCTTGTTCATTTTTCTTTAAATTCAAAAAATTTACCCCCTCTTTCTACTGAATGATATGAATGTCGTCCATTATCTTTTCAAACACAGCAGCCACTGCGTTTAATGTTTCATCATTATCTACGATCTCATACACCGCCTCTGGATCCTCCGGCGCGGAAACATCACACAAAATAAGCGCCTCACCGTCTTCCCCTTCAGAGTCCGTCACCAGAAGATAATTTGTGCCGCCGATCATGGTCTGTTCCAAAATATAAAATTCGACAACGCCGCCCTCCTGCGGCGTAAATGTAATTTTCTCCATTCGCCCTCCAAACTTCTGATACACGGGCAGAGAATGCATGCTTTTTGCATTCAATTCTTACTGCACTTGTCCAGATAGCCCTGCAAAATCAGACATGCCGCAATCTTGTCCACATAGTCCTTACGGTTTTCCCTGCGGATGCCGGCCTCCATCATCGCCTTATCCGCTGCCACCGTCGTCAGTCTCTCATCCCACATCACGACCGGAATCCCCGTGCGCCGCTCCAGCTTTTCCTTAAATTCGAGGGAAAACTGTGCGCGCTCTCCAAGCGTATCGTTCATATTCTTCGGAAACCCCAGTACAATCGTTTCTACCTCGTACTCTTCAATCAGCGCCTCAATGCGCGCAAGCGTCCGTCTCAGCTTGTTCTCTTCCTTACGTCTGATTATTTCGATCCCCTGCGCCGTAATAAGCAAGGGGTCGCTGATGGCCACCCCCACCGTTTTGGAACCGAGATCCAGCCCCATAATTCTCATTTGTCTTTTTCACCATTATTGACTATTTAGGTCAACCCTTCTTCGCACCCTCGATGGAGTTTTTGATATATTCCACCAGCATTTCCTCCACAAGCTCGTCCCGCTCCACCTTCATAATGAGGCTCCGCGCGCTCTTGTGGCTGGTAATGTAGGTAGGATCGCCGGACATAATATAGCCGACAATCTGATTGACCGGGTTGTACCCCTTCTCCGTCAACGCCTCATATACTGTAGAAAGCACAAGCTTGACACCCGTCTCCGGCTCTGTCCCTACAGTAAAAAATTGTGTATTTTCCAAATCCTGATCCCGCATATTCTCACGCCCTTATCTATTGTTATTATAGTATTACCATCATTTGCCGAAAAAATCAACCGCTCTGCCTCTGCTCCACAGACTCTTACGGCATATTTTACCACAAATAAAATGCCACAGCAACGGCTATTTCCAGCCCGGCAGACGCACCGCAGCGCTCTTTTGCAAACCAGTTCCGCCGTCTGACATCCCGGTCAGTCTCCGATCAGCAAAAGATCCTCCGCCAAAAAGGAAACCAGCCTGCCGCATGCCATGTGATTTTGCAGATTTTCCCCTGGCACCGCCTCTTTGGCGGCCTTTAAATAACGGGTGGTATGACCAACCCAATACCGCTTCCCGCCCCTTTCCACAGGTTCCTCGAAGAGTACCTCCTCCGTTTTCCCAAGGAATGTCTCCCGGTATGCGCGGGACATTTCCCGTTCCAGTTTCATCAGCCGCTCGCTCCTCACCGCCTTTTCGGCCTCGGTAAGCTGTCCCTCCATGGCGGCCGCCCGGGTGCCCTGCCGTCTGGAATACTTGAAGATATGCATCTCATAGAATCCCACCTGCCGGAGAAAACTCTGCGTCTGCGTAAACTCCTCCTCCGTCTCCCCGGGAAATCCCACGATCACGTCCGTGGTGACCGCCGGATTTGTGTAATATTTTCGCAGTCTCTCCACTGCGCACAAGTACCCTGCCGTATCATAACGTCTGTTCATCCTGCGGAGCACTGTATCGCTGCCGCTCTGCAGGGAAAGGTGAAAGTGCGGACAGACCTTCGGCAGTGCGCTGATATGGGCCGCAAATTCTTCCGTCACAATCCCCGGCTCCAGCGATCCCAGACGGATTCTCTCAATCCCCTCCACTTCAGAAAGCTTTTCAAGCAGACCGCCCAGCTCGCTGCCACCCCGGTCAACGCCGTAAGAACTGATATGAATGCCCGTCAGCACGATCTCCCTGTAGCCCGCCCCGGCCATACTCTGCGCCTCTTTCAGAACATCCGCTTCCAGGCGGCTTCTGATCCGCCCTCTGGCGTAGGGAATGATACAGTAGGAGCAGAACTGGTTGCACCCGTCCTGAATCTTGATGTAAGCGCGTGTATGCTCTGCCGTCGTCCTGAGTGTCATCTCCTCGTAGGGCGCGTGGACGATGTCGATTGTGTCTGTCACAGACCCGGTCTGCGCCCCGCCCCTGCTCTCCAGATATGCTTCTAAAATCTCCACCAGATCCTTCTTCCGGTTATTTCCGACAGCGAGATCCACCGTGCCATCCTTTTCAAGCATCTCCTGCCCGGTCTGCACATAACATCCGACTGCCACCACCACGGCTTCCGGGTTCCGTTTCTTAGCACGGTGCAGCATCTGGCGGCTTTTCCTGTCCGCGATATTCGTCACCGTACAGGTGTTCACGATATATATATCGGCTGCTTCATCAAATGGTACAATTTTATATCCCTTTTCTTGTAACATTTGTTGCATATAGTCCGTTTCATAGGCATTTACCTTGCAGCCCAGATTATGTAATGCTACACTTTTCATAGTAATCCCCGCATTTTTTGTATTGTTTTATCATTGACTTTTCCTCTTCCAACATTTAGTATAATACCCAGAAGGTATAAAAATCAAAGGAGGTAATTCCGCAATGAAAACAGTACAGATTTCTTTAAATTCTATCGATAAGGTTAAATCTTTCGTGAATGATATCACGAAGTTTGATTATGATTTTGACTTGGTATCCGGCAGATACGTTATCGATGCGAAATCCATCATGGGTATCTTCAGTCTGGATCTGTCCAAGCCCATCGACTTGAACATCCACGCAGAAGACGGCACGGATGAGGTTATGGAGACATTGAAGCCCTACATCATGTAATCGAGGCTTCGGCGTACATCAAAGAGTAAAGAGCAGCTCGGGAAAGATCCTGGGCTGTTTTTTATTTTTTATACATGAAAAACGCTCCATGCGGAGAATGCTGCATTTCAGGCATTCTCCTACGCGAGACATAGAACTTCTTAGCGAAGCAGCCCTTGCTGCTGAGCTTTAGAAGTTCTTCTCGCGTTTTTCACGTTATCCTTGCACCACGATCACCTCGTCCGTCTCCAGTGCCTTCGCAACCAGCTCCTCAATCCCCTCCTGCAGATTCTGCTCATGTCTCTTTATGATATTCAGGTTCGGCTTCGTCACGGGATGCTTGGCCACAAAAATAGTACAGCAGTCCTCGTAAGGCAGAATAGAAGTCTCGTAGCTGTCGATCCTTTCCGCAATATCCACAATCTCCATCTTGTCAAAACCGATCAGCGGTCTGTAGACAGGCATGGTGCACACCTCATTCGTTGCCGCCAGACTCGCCATCGTCTGTGAAGCCACCTGGCCGATACTCTCGCCCGTAATCAGTCCAAGACAATCTGTCTCCCTCGCAATATGCTCCGCAATGCGCATCATATAGCGGCGCATGATAATGGTCAGTTCATCATGGGGACACTTGTCATAAATGTAAAGCTGGATATCCGTAAAATTAATTACATGGAGCCAGACAGGACCCGCATAGGCCGCTACCTTTTTCGCCAGATCCACCACCTTCTGTTTCGCCCGCTCGCTGGTGTAAGGCGGCGCGTGAAAATACACGGCGTCGATCTTTACCCCGCGCTTGGCGATCATCCAGCCCGCTACCGGGGAATCAATGCCGCCGGACAAAAGGAGCATCGCCTTGCCGCCTGTCCCCACAGGCATACCGCCGGGACCTGGTATAATCTCGGAGTAGAGATAAATCTTGTCGCGGATTTCCACATGCAGAAGAATATCCGGCCTGTGCACGTCCACGTGCATTTCCGGGTAAGCGTCCAGAATCACGCCGCCCAGCTCCTCGTTGATCTGCATGGAATTGAGGGGATAATTCTTTCTCGCCCGTCTGGCTGCCACTTTAAAGCTTTTGTTTCTGTCCGCATACACGTCGCCGATATAGCGCACCACATCCTGCCCCAGCTTTTCAAAACCCTCATCCTCCACATAAACCACCGGGCAGATGCCGGAAATGCCGAACACCTTTTTTAAGCTTTCCACCACTTCCTCAAAGTCAAAGGCGGACTGCGTGTCCACGTAGATACGCCCATCCGTTCTGCGCACGGCGAACTCGCCCTCCGCTTTCTTCAGCGCATACTTGATCTGTTTCACCAGCGCTTCCTCAAAGAGATAGCGGTTTTTTCCCTTCACGCCGATCTCCGCGTATTTAATAAGAAATGACTTGTACATATTTTCTCCATTCCGAAGCGTTTTCCCTGAGACACCGGCAAAACAGGATACACCCCGTTTTGCCCTGCGCCGCAGACTTTGCTCCGCTTCTCTGCAAAGTCCGTATCATCCTCCTGTTTTGTATCAATTCAGTGTCTCGTGTACCGTCTCAGCTTTGGCACAATGTCCTCCAGATTCTGACAGGTATACGTGATCTCCTCATCCGTCGTAAATCCAGAAAGGCTGAATCGGATTGTCGACTGTAGAAGTTCTTTCTCTACGCCCAACGCACGCAAAGTTGCTGACGGCTGCGGTTTATGTGCCGCACAGGCGCTCCCGGCGGAAACATAGATTCCCCGTTCCTCCAGAGCGTGCAAAAGTACCTCGCTTCGTACGCCCCGGAAAGAAGCGCTCACGATATGGGGCGCACCCTCCCTGCCCGGGCAACCGTTAACTGTGACGTCTCCTATCTTTTTGACTCCTTCAGTCAGTTTTTCCCGCAGGGCATACATTCTATCCACATCCTGCTCCAAATCCTGATACACCAGCTCCGCCGCCTTGGCGAAGCCGGCAATACCAGGTAAATTTTCCGTCCCGGAACGCAGGCCGCGCTGCTGGCCTCCGCCGTACATAATCGGGCTGACTTTTGCCCCGTCCCTCATGTAGAGAAAACCAATCCCCTTCGGCCCGTGAATCTTATGGGCGCTTGCACTAAGCATGTCGATATGCATTTTCCCGGGAAAGATGCGCGCTTTTCCAAACCCCTGCACCGCGTCCACGTGGAAAAGTGTATCCGGGTTCTTTCTTTTTATGAGCACACCAGCCTCCGCAATGGGCTGTACGCTTCCGATTTCATTGTTTGTATGCATAATGGAAACGAGTATCGTATCCGTCCTGACTGCCTCTTCCAGCTCCTCCAGAGAAATTCTTCCCTGTCTGTCGACAGAAAGATAAGTCACCTCAAACCCCTGCTTCTCCAGATAGGACATGGGCTGAAGCACCGCCGGATGCTCGATCCTCGTAGTAATCAGATGATGTCCCATTCTGTGGTTGGCCATCGCCGCGCCGACCAGAGCAATATTATCGGATTCCGTCCCGCCGGAGGTAAAGAAAACTTCCTTTTCATTTACTTTCAAAATCTTCGCAAATGTCTCGTTCGCGTATCTTAAGTAGGCTTCCGCCTCCACTCCCTTATGGTGCAGGCTGGAAGGATTTCCATAATCCTCGCACAAAATCCTGTGCATCAACTGCGCAACCTCCTCGAAACAGGCGGTTGTCGCGGAATTATCCAGATAAACTTCCATTGCCGTTATTCCTTCCTAAACCCTATATTTCTAACATATGTATTTTACTCCAAATGGTACATCAGCCACGACAACACTGTAAGCCCTGCTGTCTCGGTACGCAGGATTCTTCTCCCCAGAGTGATCGGTTCTATGCCTGCCGCAAGCGCCTCCGACACTTCGCTCTGCTCGAAACCGCCCTCCGGCCCGATAAAGACCGCCACACGCTCACCGGGCCGTATCGACTCCATGATTTTTTTCGTATGGGCCATATCCTCCGCCAGCTCGTAAGGAATCAGCTTTACTTCCATTTCACGCGCATAGGCGGCTGCCTCCTTCATGGTCATTGGCTCCCTGACCACCGGGATAATCCCTCTTTTACTCTGTTTCGCCGCAGCCTCCGCAATGCCCTGCCAACGGTTTACCTTTGCCCGCACCTTCTTCTCATCCAGCTTCACCACGCAGCGCTTCACCGCCACCGGGATCACCTCGAACACACCGAGCTCCACCGCTTTCTGGACAATGAGTTCCATCTTATCCGCCTTGGGAAGCCCCTGGAAGAGATAAATTTTAGAGGGCAGTTCCACTCCCTCTTCCTTGACAAAGCGCAGGGAACAGATGACCTGATCCTGCGCAAACTCCTCGATACCACAGCGGTACTCCTTATCGTCCCCGCTGCATCTCACCGCAATTTCCTCGCCGGTCTTCAGGCGCAGGACATTTCTCATATGATTGACGTCACTGCCCGTAATCGTCACTTTTTTATCTTGTATCTGAGACGGTTCCACAAAAAACTGATACATTTCCCAATCATCACTCCCCGCGCATTGCACGCTTCCATTTACGCTCATGTACATGCTGCACGAGCTTCACAAGCAGCGCAAACACAATCACTCCCGCCAGCGCGCCTGCACTGTCAATACACACGTCGGAAAACCGCCCCGCACGTCCCGGCACGAAGAGCTGGTGAATTTCATCCGTGGCGGCATAGACGGCAGTCGCGCCGAAGGCAGTTGCACCCCTGCGCGGAAAGCCCACTTCCCACTGCCCGATCCATATGTAAAGAAGGACGGATAAAATACCAAACTCCACCATATGGGCTGCCTTTCTGATCAGTCCTTCTATCGCATCCGAAATTTCTTTCACCCGCGCATCACTTAGATTCAGATGGAAAAAGGTTCTGGTGGAGCTTACCATATGGTAAGTGAAGCTTGCGCTCACCACACCCGACTCCTCTTTGGGCTGAGCGGAGAAAGCAAAAATAATGCACATCCACACAATCGCAAGCACACCCGCCAAATTCCTAAATAACACCATCCCGAATTTTTCTTCCGCTTTCCTCATATTCTGCCTCATTCACAACATCATTTATTTTAATGCTGCCTTCTCCCAGTCAGCGCGTTTCCTTTTTCTGTGCCGTCACAGACCGCCACTCGCCCAGCGCATCCACCGCAAGAACCGTAAGCCCCGCCTTCTCGCAGGCCCGCACTACCAGCTCTTCCTTACCCTCGATAATACCCGAAGTGATATAGATGCCTCCCGGTTTCAGACAAGGCGCAATAACTGGTGTCAGCGGCACAAGCACATCCGCCAGAATATTCGCCGCAACGATATCATAACACTCGTAACCGACTTTATCCTGCACTTCTTTTTCGGTAATGATATTGCCGATGAGCAGTTCAAAATCTCCGGCGGGGATGCCGTTGGCCTCTTTATTCTGCGCCACGGCCTCCACCGCGCAGGGATCTAAATCCGTGCCCACGGCGTGCCTCGCCCCGTACATAAGCGCGATAATGGATAAAATACCACTGCCCGTCCCCACATCCAAAAGCTCGGTCTGCGGCGTCACATACTTTCTGATCTGTCCGATACACAGCCTTGTCGTCTCATGTATACCCGTGCCGAAGGCCGTACCCGGATCAATATGCAGAATCTTTTTATCCCGGTCCGCCTCCTTCACTTCCTCCCAGGAAGGAATCACAAGAAGGTCGTCTATATAAAACTGATGAAAATACTGCTTCCAGTTGTTAATCCAGTCGATATCCTCCGTCTCGGACACTGTGACAGTGCCCTCCCCGATCTCCATAAACAGACGGACATCCGCCAGAGCCTCCTCAATTCTCGCAAGAATGCTCTCCCTGTCCGTCTCATCTCCTAAAAGATCAAGCCGCCCGTCCTCCTTTTCCTCCACAAAGAAACTGAGGAACGCCGTGCCGTCATCTTCTCCGCTCTCTGGCAGAATATCCACAAACATCTGCTCCTTTTCAAGCGGCGTAAGGGGCACTTTATCCTCTATCTGTGCCCCCTCAAGCCCTCTGTCGTAGAGCTCGCTGATAATGATGTCTTCCGCCTCCACAACCGTTTTTATCCTGAACTTCATCCACTTCATGGATCGTCTTACTTCCTTTCGCTGAGCTCCAAAAGCTTCGTTTTCAATTCGTTCTCCATCACACGCATCTCTTCCTCAGCGGCCTTTCTCTTCTCCCTGCCGTCTGCCTGAATCTTCATCACCTCATCCAGCGTGGAAATCAGATTCGCATTGGTTGTTTTGAGCGTCTCCATATCAATAATGCCGCGTTCCGACTCCTTCGCGCTCTCAATGGCGGAGACCTTGAGCACCTCCGCATTTTTCCTTAAAAGCTCGTTGGTCATATCGGACACTTCCCTCTGCGCCCTGGACGCCTGCTCCACATGTGTCACTCCCAGGGCCAGCACCATCTGGCTCTTCCAGAGCGGAATGGTATTCACAATGGTAGACTGAATTTTCTCAACCATCATAGTGTCGCTGCTCTGCACCAGTCTGATCTGGGGCGCGGTCTGGATAGACACCATTCTGGTCAGTTCCAGATCATGCAGCTTTTTCTCAAAGCGGTCGCAGAGTGCTTCCAGGTCTCTTGCTGCCTGCGCGTCCTCCGGAAGCCCACTTGTCTTCGCCTTCTCCAGAAGCTGCGGCAGTTCCTTCTCCCTCGTCTCGGCAAGTTTCTTTTTCCCCGCCAGTATGTACATGGACAGCTCTTTAAAGTACGTCAGATTCAGCTCGTACATTTTATCCAGAATCGAAATATCTTTGAGGAGCTGCACCTGATTATTCTCCAGCGCCTCACAAATCTTATTGATGTTCGTCTCCGCCTTGGCATACTTCGTTTTCATGGTTTCCAGTTTCTGCGCCGGCTTCTTAAAGATACCGAGGAACCCCTTATCCTCCTCATCAAAGCTCTTAAGCTGCGTCACCACGCTGGTGAGCATCTCCCCGACCTCACCCAGATCTTTCATCGTCACATTCTCAAGCGCACTGCCGGAAAAATCCGCCATTTTTTTCTGCGTGCCCACACCATACTGCAAAATCGCTGTGGAATTGTGCAGATCGATCTGCTTCGCAAACTCGTCCACCTGCCGCTTTTCCTCTTCGCTCAAAACCGAATCATCCAGATCCTGCTTAATCTCCTTCGCCTGCGGAATCTCCGACAAAGGCTGCTTGTCCTTTACCGCATCCTCCACTTCCCCAAATACCAAAGCAGGCGCCTGCTGCTCCATTACATCCAGTTCGTTCATAGTCCCCTCCTTCATTTATGACAGGTATCCATCCTGTTTCAGTATGGTATGTAGCGTCGAGATATCCGACTGGATATCCCACGCCTTTTCCCGGAACAATTCATCCAGAAACTTTTCGAACGCCTCGTTAATGTTGTCCACCGCCGTCTCGATCTCCCGCTTCGTCTGTTCTATGTTGGACAGATCCAGCTTCTGGCTGTCCAGATCGCGGTATGCCTCCAGCAGCTTTTTCGTGGTTGGCAGATAGAAGCTTAACATCTTTCTGAGTTCTGACGCAAGCTCCGGCTCCTTCTCCACCTGATCGAAAATCCTCGTCACCAGAAGTTCCAGGCGATCCAGCTTATCCGACATTTCCTCGCCGGGAATCTCGTCATTGCACTGTCTGATCAGACGCACATAACTTTTTCCTTCCTCAATCACTTCCGCTGCCCCGCCGAGGCGTTCCTTTTCCTGCCGCCTGCGCTCTTCGGCCAGCTTGTCCATTTCCAGCTTTTTCTGCTCCGCCTCATAATTCTTCTGGGTAAGCATATACTGGTCATACATCTCATCGCTGGCAATCAGACAGGTCTGCTTCTGATCCAGATGCGCCTGCTTGAACATGCCCAGGTGAATCATCTTCCGCAGATCCTTCACAATGAAACGTTCACTTTTTCCGGTCCGCTGCGCCAGCTCCTGAATGGAACAGTACAGCTTGTCCTTTACCATACCGACGTATCTCTTATAGCGTTTCACCCGTCCTGCCAGTCTCGACCCGTGAACACCAAGCCACAGACCCGCCGCAGTGAAAATCCCGGATATGATCACCGGAACCAGCGATTTCTGATAAGCAATCAGTTCTCCCACCGAACCGATCAGCGCCAGTGCTGAAATACCCATCACACCGTATCCCGCTCCCATACACAAGACGCCTGACACAGATCCCCTCGGCGTTCTTTGAAACAGACTCTTATCCAGACGGGCATTGGGACGTTTGTAGAGGGGATTGGAGGCGTAGGGGCTTATATTCTCACTCACCGTCTCCATGGTGCGTCCGATGCCGTTTCCCACATCATTCACGGCCCGGTTTACGCTCTCACCCACTGTCCCGACTGTGCGGTTTACCTCCTGCATCGTCCGATTTATGGTTTCATTGACCGTATTGCTGATGTTTTTCCCAAGATTCGTAAAATTGCCTGTGTCCACCGCCTGCTGCACCTGATCCCGGATGTCTTCACCGGCCCGATACCACTCATTCCTGTCCATATTCCACGAACTCTCCATATTCATCCCAGATATTACAAATCCAGGTGCTTCCCTGATTAAAGACAATCTCCTCTCCCGCCTCATCATAGAACTTCGCAGGTGTAAAGTCGCCGTCAAGACGTTTCCACGTGCCCTTTATTACTTTGCCGTTCGTGAACACAATGGCATCGCCCTCACCATGCACGCCGAAGGCAAGATAATCGTGAGAGTCTCTCACCTCTCCATGGCAGTACTGGAACGCGACATTGCTGACAGTAAGCTGATCGCCCGTCAGCTCGTCGATCTGTTTCTTGCCGTCCTGGTAACGGTAATAGAGCTGATCGTCCTCGTGATACTCAAAATAAGGATGATACGCGCCGTAGCCTCCCGAATTTTTCCCGGACTTTCCGCCCGGATATACATATGCAGCATCCTCATTGTCCGCATAATCCGCTCTCACATCATCCGCTGCAAACAGGAAAGGCGGCACATACGCATCATCATAATTCCAGTCATAACCCAGTCTTTCCACCGCTTTGAAAAGACCATCAATAAAAAGATAACCTGTAAATTCCGTCGCGTAACCGGGGCGCTTATGTCTGCCGTACGCCTCATCCGCCGGATTGTGGATACCTACCACCGCCGCGCTGACGTTGTAATAGTTCGGACGATTGATCAGTTCCTCCACGTACGGTACCGCCAGGCCCCAGTTACAGTAAATTGCCTCATAACCCATAGCCTGATACACATAATAATCCCTGCTCGAACGGACAGGACCGATCCTGTCCAGATCATCGAAATCCTCAAAAACACCCATCAGACGAGTGATACGCCCCTCCACCGGCGCCTCATAGATAATGCCCGCCCGGGAAAGCCCGTACTGCGGCAGGGCTGGCGCATTATTCGGTATCATCACGGCGATAGGTCTTCTCTTCGCCTGCTTCACATCCGTCCACCGGCCAGTCAGATAACTCTGAATCTTACCATCTTTTTCCACCCGCTCCTCAATCACGAGGGAGTCTGGTTCCTCCTCTTCCGGCTCTTCCTCCACAACAGGTTCCTCCTGCTCCTCCGGCTCAATCGGTTCAATTTCCAGCTTCGGCGGTTCTTCCGGCTCCTCCTTCGCTTTGGCACAGCCCGCCAGAAAAAGCGTTAATATGCAAATTACAAGTAACCCTTGGCTCATCTTCTTTTTTGTACTTTTCATATGCTTTCTGTATACCTCGCTTATCCTTTTCTCATAGTCAGTATCTGTTTCTGCCGCTATTTTATACTACCATAAAAACACAAGAAAAGCGAAGAAAAATTAATATTCAATCACCTTTTTCTCTATATCAAACTTCACCGTCACACTTCCGCCGTATTCTGGTGCAATCCCGGTAATGGTCACACTTCCCTTGTTCTTCCCGGATTGATTGTTTGCCCCATAGGACACCTCATAATCCTTCCCCTTCTGAAGTGTTTTTCCGTCTATGGTGTCACGAACCGCAACCGCAGGCCTGACTTGTTTTCCCGTGTAGACTGCCTTTTCCGTCAAATCGATCTGTAAATTTGACTTTACAAGCTTCGTCCGATAGACCGGCAGAGGAACGACAATTTCTCCGTCCGCCTCATAGCTGCTGCCTTCTTTCGCCGTGATGACGGCTCTCGGCATCATCTCCCCCAGCTTTTCCTCCGAGCCGGAGCCCGCCTCGTATGCCGCCAGATACGCCAGGTATTCCTTCTGTGTGTTACACAGATACTGTATTTCATAATCCTTATTTACACGCAGTGCGCTCTTACCATCCGTCAGTTTCACCGCCGGTTTATACGCATACTCTTCCGCTTTATCCGGATTATAGGAAACGGCCGTCGCCTTGTACTGAATGTGTCCATCCTCATAGGCATGTTTCAGACCGCTCTTCGTGATTCGGAATGTAACATCAAATTTGCCGGTGTAATTGCCCTTTCCCTTCACTGTCACTGTAGGCGGCTTTTCTGCGGAAGCCTCCGCCACCTCCTTATTGTTCTTATAAGCGAGCGTATAGTCTCTTCCGTTACGCAGGGCAAATCCTTCCCCGTTTGTAAGAACAATCTCTTCTACAGGCTTCACGCCCGCTTTGCAGTATGGGAACACCATATTTTCCATCCCGGCCGCGCAGTTTACCAGCTCCTTATCCGCAATGTCAACCGCCTCGATCCGAAAGCTCTTCTTAAAACTGCCGCTGTAGCCTTTCTCCTCTGCTCCCCTGAAAGTCATCGTGACATTACCCCTGTTAATATTCGGAGTGTAGGTTATGGTGTAATCCGTTCCGTATCGCAGCGGTGTCTCTCCTCCATCAGGCTCCAGATAAGTCAATACAGCATCGTTTTGGGTCACGGCCTTTCCCGTATACGTTTTATCTTCCACACCGCTCACCCGGACCGCTTTCGCCGAAAATGTCTTGCCCTTGATGGAGAAAGCAGCCGTCTTCGTCCCGACATACTCTCCGTTTCCGACAATGACAAGCTCCGCTTTGCCCACTTTCCCCGGAACAGGTTTCACCGTATAATCACGTCCCGGCTTTAAAATGACCGATCCGCACTTCACGGTAAAAGTATCCGGCGAGGCGGTCTCAGACGGGGTCAGCAGGATGTCCCCACCCGTATAAGCAATATTTTTCAGATTTTTGCCAAGTGTGATTTTGGCATTTTTCATCAGATGCGCCTTATCCGCCACAGAGATCTTCCGGCTGATACTTCCCATATAGTTGCCGGTTCCCTCAATCGTCAGATAAAACTCTCCTTCACATCCTTCGGGGATTTCCGCTCCCGGCAGTTCTTCTCCCTTCACCAGGCTGTTCCCTGCCCCGTCATGGGCATTTCCCGATATCAACCGCAGTTCGAAGTCTGTCCCCTGTTTCATCCCTTTCCTATACTTAATGGATGAGAACGGTTTCTGCGCCCTGCCCGCCGTCACAAGCTGTTCCGATACTTTCAGCGTAATCCCGGCCGCCGGTGTCTCCTGGCCGTCTCCGATCGACGCGCGGAGAATATTGAAATTCACCTTAACCGCATCCGCCGCATTGTTTTTAATTGCGTCTGTGTAATTTCCTTTACCAATAATCTCCACATAGGGAAGCTCTGGATTAAAGTTTGCTCCCTCCCCATTTCCTCTTTTCAGTTCACCGTCCTTATTGGCATTTATATTATTGTAGTATTTAATCTGATAATCCCTGCCGGATTTTAAAAGCACATCTCCGTCATATACACTGACCGCAGGCTTGCATGCACTCCCTGTATAGTACACGTCTCCAATTTCCTGGAATGCAAAACCGCCTTCTTCTTTCCCGTTTTCAAGCCATTTGGCATAGAGCGTTATGTCTGTCTGCACAGTATCCGTCTCAAAATTCCACGCTTTCGTACATGCCGCATCCCGATACCAGCCGTCAAACCGATATCCGTCGGCCTTCGGATCCGCCGGTCTTGCGACCGTTCCCCCTACCTTTATGCCAATCTGCGGCGCAGGCGCCGTTCCACGTCCCCTGACATCAAAAATGACTGTGCAGGAAGTCTCTTCCTGTGCCACGGTCAGTCTGCCGTTCTCATAAGTAATCGTGTAGTTTGCTCCCGCATCCGCCCCGGAAGGAATAATGTCATACCTCCCTGGCACCTTCGTATCTGTAACGCTGCAGGTTAATACAGGCTTTCTCAGCAGTTCGTCCGTTCCCATCAGCCCGATGATCTCATATTCGTATGCATTTTCAGGCGGAATGGCTGTTCCCACCCGGATCGTCTTATCCTTTGCACGAATCCGCAGCTCGGCAGGCCGAATCTCAAAGGTCATGCGGATGGTGCCGCTGTAAGAATTGATTCCTGTCACAACCGCTGTGGCCGTACCCGCATTTCGGTTATTCTCATAGGACATCTCATAATCCTGCCCCTCCACAAGTACAATTCCTTTCTCCAAAGACACAGGATCCTGAGCCGATACCACGGCTTTCGGCCTCTGTTCCTCCCCGTTATAAATAACGGTATCCACTTTCAGCTTTGCGTCAAAACCATGATTTCCCTCTCCCAAAACAGCGTTGCAGTATTTTTTCAGATTGGACAGCACCGTATCCGCAGAACAGTACGACAACGTATAATACTGCAGGCGGTTATCCGCATCAATATAGCAGATGATCGGCCAGCTGATCTGATTATTCCCAACCGCCCAGGCATATTTCAACATGCCGTCTGCATTGTTATCTCCTGTGTCATAGGAAAACACAATCTCCTCACAGCCGTACGTTTTCTGAAACGCTACGACATCCGCCTTTGACTGCTTCGTCACTTCTATGGCACAAATGTCTATCCCGCTAAAGCTGCCGATTTTGCCGCTGATTTCTCTGATGGTCCCCCGGCTGTTGCCGCATGTATTGCTGTAGAAAATCAAGAGCTTCGGCCTGCCCTCCGCAGATGAACTGATCGTCGTATCATCCAGCGCGGTAAAGTGCAGTAACGGGTTGTCAAGATTCAGCGCCTTATCCTCTTCAACCGGCGGATCCGGCTCCACGCTTCCTGCGTCAATGACAGCCTCCAGCACCGTTTCCTTCGCGAATCCCAGTTCGTTCGGATCTTTGTGCAGAGCATAGAGCACCTTCCCACGGCTAAGTCCGCTGCCATATATGTAGCCGTCCGTCGTGTCGGCTGTAAACTCTGCTTTCTGATCCGTCCCGTCCATGGCAATGCTGTAAATCTTCGATTTATCATTATAGTAGAGGCGGTCGCCTATCCGAAACAGACCAGAATAAACTCCCTGCCAGGTTCCCCCGCCTCCCCACACGATCCAGGGATCTATATACGTTACCACCGTGCCGGCCGCCGTGATATCGCTCAGACTGGTTTTTTTTATGCAGGGCCGCCCGCTATAAGCAGTATAATAGCAGCTCTCTTCCGCAATCACCAGCGGCGATCTGCAGCCCGCCCAGAAGGCATTGTCAAAGCGGGTGCTTACGGCTTTGAAATCCACCACCTGACTGCCCTTCGTCACCTGCCAGTTATAATGCCCCTCAAAAGCAGCGTCGCTGCGGAGCATGTAGTTATGCCCGGCACCGCCGACACGGTCCCATGTGGGATCGTCCCAGGTGACATCCACCTGGTAATACTCCCCGTCCAGCACGACCATGTTCCACGCATGTGCCATCGCTGTGCTGGTAACCATATAGCATTCAATCCCCTGCTGGTTCAGAAGGTATTTATAAGCCAGGGCATAGCCGTCGCACACTGCGGTGCCATCGGCAAAAACACCGTAAGTCGAATGGGACTTATTCGGAACCTTATCGGCACCCAGATCCAGATTCTCCTTGTCGTACTCACAGTTGACCGCCAGATAGTCGTGCAGGGTTATGATCTTTTCCAGATCACTCATACCCGGGCGCACGGATGCCAGCGCCGCATTCGCACCGCTCTGCCATTTGGCATCGTCAAGCCCTTCTTCATAAGTAACCTCTATCATCGTCACCATCATTGTGGATGGCATATATCCATAACTAAAGTCTTTCTTGACGAAATAGAGATCTGGATTCTCATTCAGCACCCCGATGACCACATTTCTTATATCTGTCAGGGAAATACCATATTCTACGACGCTGATCTGTGTCCTTCTCGCCCGCATCTGCTCATACAGATATTCCTCTACCTCCGATTCGCTGTATGCGGATATGGCGTACGGTGAATCAGAATCCTGTCCCGAAGGAGCGCCGCCAAACTGGTATGCGCCCTCCAGCTCGGCCTCCACCCAGACCTCTTGCTCCCCGGCTGTCAGCAGGTCATTTCCAGAAACCTGTAAATCATTTTCGGAAACAGTCACATTGTCCGCAGGGCCTTCTCCGTCCGGCGCTTCACCTTCGTCCCCTGTCTCCTCTTTCGGGGATTCCTCATCTCCCTCGTCCCCGGAAATCTGGTCTGCGGGTTCTTCCGCCTCCTGGTCAGAAGGCGTTTCCTGATCCGCAGGCTTCTCCTCCTGTGCAGGCGGTTCTGTCTGCGCAGGCGTATCTTCTCCCGCTTCTTCATTCCCGTCCGCAGCCTCCTGGTCGTCCTGTGTCCCAGGCTTCTCCCCTTCCCCGGCATCCGTCATCTCCCCGCCAGGCTCCCGTTTCGCTTCCCCGTCATCCTGCATCTGCCCGGGTTCCTGCACAGTGGATTCCTCTTCCGTTATGTTCTCCTGCGGGATCGGCAGTTCCTGCGCATAGACGATATTCGCCGGAAGCTGTGCCGAGGAAAGCACCATCACAGCCGATAGAATACCCGCTAAAATCTGTTTCCTTGACTTCATTCTCTTCTCCTTCCTGCTCTGCCCACAGCCTGTTCATTTTGACCAAAATCTGCCTCTTCCTCGTCAAAGCTCCTTTTCCAGTCTTCACACACTCTGCCCTGAAAAGCCTGTCAATTCGGGATTATGCTGTGGCCTTCAAATAAGAAAATCCTGTAATCAGCATATTATGTTGCAGGCGCAAAGTCAACTCTTAGAATTTTACTAGCTTTCCCATTCTTTCGTGCTTTTCCTTACGGCTGTCGTTCAAAAAGATTTGATGCCTAAGTGGACGGCTCCGAGGTGTCCGAGCTGATGGAATACTATCTTTAGTTCTAGATGTAAATAATCATTCACCATATGCACAAAAAACCGGCCATCCCGCAGGGGATGGCCGGTTTATAAGGCTTAAGAAAAATAGAAGAGATATTTTTTCTTAGTTGTTTCATCATAGTAATATACGGCATACAGGTTCAGTTTAGCAGTCAGATTTGACCCGTCCTTTAATTTGACAGTTAATGTCATCTTTTCTGCTTCTTTATCCAGAACACTGACAGGAACTTTACTTCCGAGCAGGGCTCTGTTCGTCGAAACTTTTGTCGGAATAGGACTGTACACTGCATAAATAGGTCCGTCTTCTACCAACCTGCCTCTGTCCTTCGCTAATCCACTATTCTTGGGAGCCGACATTGAAACTGTACAGTAGTCCGGAACCCAGTCCCACTTAGCAGACGCATCATCCGGGCTGACTTTTTTGGTCGTAGCTTCCACAACAAACCCTCCCAGATCTAAATCATAGGAAATCCGTGCAGTAAGATAATTTGGCCTGATATACAAAATACACGGGTTTGATACCACACCGCTGCCATCCTGGGCGACCGCCCGAATAGCTACCCAACTATTTTCTTTTATTGTTATATCGCTCTTTGCAGACACCGTACCGTTTTTGTCAACAGATACCTTATCTTTCAGCGCATCATCTCCATATGCGATTTCCCAGGTTACTTTTTTGTTGGCAGGCGTTCCATAATTACTGTAATATTTTGCAGCCATTTTTACCTTTTTTCCGACAGCGATATCACCCTCATTGCCATCAGCAGGAGCAACAAATAGTCTGGACATCGGCACTGTCACCGTCACCGCGCAGGTTGCCTTCTTGTTGCTGCCATCCGCAGCGGCACAGGTAATAGTTGCCTTTCCCTGTGCTCTGGCTGTGATCTTACCGTTTTTATCCACGGAAGCAATAGACGGCGCGCTGCTGGTCCAGGTAATCAGGGGATCCGTCAGATCCTGCTCTGCACCGCCATTCTTTTTGCCTTTTACAGTGGCCTTCAGCTCAGCGGTTGTGTTCTTTGTAGCACTTGTTTTAGCCGGGAACAAGGTCAGCTTTTTCTCGTTGAGGGTAATTTTCGTAATTTCCTCATCCACAATCGTGATCGGGTGACTTACTCTCTCCGTCACCTCGCCAAGACCATCCGCTGCTTCAACCATTATGTAGTATTTTTCTCCAGCCTTGACATCTCTTGTCGTAGTGACTTTTCCGTTGGTTGTGCCTACCTTGACCATCCCATCTTTGTTACCGTTGTTGTTTACGCCCCATGTCACTTTCTTATTGCTGGCATTTGCGGGGTATACCTTAGCCGTGAGCGTAATGCCTTTTCCGGCCGCCACTTTTTCAGACCCGATTATCTCAATCCTTGTGACGGGCTGTACGACTGTCACCTTGTAAGATGCGCTCTTATTACCGCCGTCGTTGGAAGTTGCCTTAATGGTTGCTTTACCGGGCGCAACAGCAGAGATAACACCATCATCAGAAACTCTGGCAACCTTGTTGTCGCTGCTGGACCAGACTACTTCCGCAAGGGCTTCCTCCCCTTTGAGTTCCGTCTTTACTTTGTTGGCATCTGTCGTAGTTACAACGAGACAGTCTGCCAGCTTAATAACTTTTTTGTCGCCATCCACCGTTGTGCTATCCGTTGTCTTTATGCTCGTTGCCTTGGGCGCTTTTGCAGTCGCAGGATCGACAAAAGCGACCTTTGTGACAGCAGATGTCGTGATTACAGTAAGATTAAAATCATCGGACTTACCATCAAATTTTATCCCATCGGCTCCGACAGCCGTAGCGGTAACCTTGTATACCCCTTCTTTCGTTTCTTTTTTAGTTTTCACCGTGCCGTTTGATACCGTAATGCCCGCAGCCTTTGCCGCATCATCCACAGTCCACTGCACTTTCGTGGAAACCGCGTAAGAAGGCGCGACAGTGGCAGTCAGTTTCAGGCTCTTCCCGGCAACCACTTTCTTTACGTTGTTGGCAGACGCCACGGTTACACCATTCGGGATCGGCGTCAGTTTCACGGTTTTGGATGCTACCTTGCTGGCCATGCCGGTAATCGGATTGACAGCGATGGCTTTGATGGTTTTGCTCTTAGCTCCACCTAGTTTTATCTCACTGCCGATCTGATAGGGTTCCTCACTGTCCGCATTTGTGATGACACCGTTTTTATAAGCAGGCGTCTTGCCGCTTGTGGAGTAATAAATATCAATACCTACAGCAGTTTTCGCAGAGAGAGTAACCACCACTTCTTCTGCCATGTAGTTTTTACCGGATTTGTCCATCGGTGCTTCAGCAATCGTAATTTCAGGCGCATCCGGAGCCACCGTCTCAGTCGCAAGCTTCAAAACACCAGGCAGATAGGTCGTTCCCACGCCCATGCCGGAGCTTGTGCATTTGGTAGTGGAAGACTTCATCGCAGAGAGAAGCGCGTCCACCTTATCCTTACCTTTTTCCCCCCTGATGTCTTCTCTTGCGGAAAGGATAACTGCCGCCGTGCCGGCCGCCGCCGGGGACGCCTGGCTGGTTCCGCTCATATAGTCATATCCACCGGGAACCGTAGAGTATATATCCACGCCGGGGAACGACAAGGCCACGGTGCTGCCATAGCAGGAGAAGGCTGCCCTCGAGCTGTTCACATCTACGGCTCCCACAGAAATGGTGCCGGCGTAAGCGGCAGGATAATTATTGCCGTCAGTGTCATCATTACCAGCAGCCGCAAAGATGGCTACGCCCTCTTCATAGGCTTCTTTTACAATCCTTTCATAGTCGGCATCATATTCGGGGCTTCCCAGGCTCATATTGATAATATCATACTTTTCCGCAACAGCAGCATTTATCGCCCTCTTGACATCCGCCGCCTTAGCGCCGCCTCCTGCCGGAAATACGCAGTATCCGCTTACCTTTGCGTCAGGCGCGATACCGACACCGCCTTTTTCGTTGTCGTCAGCAGCAATGATACCAGCCACATGTGTACCGTGGGTATCATTATCTGTACTGTGAGGTGTGCCTTCGGCACCGTTAACAAAATTTTTTCCGGCTTCCGCGTTTGCTGCGAGATCCTCGTGATCCATGGCAAGACCGGTATCGATGACAGCGACTCTGACATCCTTACCTTTATATCCGGCCGCCCAGGCATAGCGTGTACCGATATAATCATGCTGCCACTGCTGATCAAAATCTGGATCAGAAGGATCGAACGGATCAACTGTTGTATAAGTATCTTCATACAGATACTGGTAGTAATTGGGCCATACAGCAGGCAGCTTAATCTCGGGCTCCGCAGCCGCAGCAATAGCCAACGCTACCGTAGCCTGTTCAGGCAGGCTGATTACCGCCACCTCATAAGAGTAGCTGTCCAGTGTACCGCCAAAAGCTGCCGCAACCTTTTCCGCCTCCTCCTCGGTATCCGCCAGATACACAACCTCATCAAGTACATATTTATCCTCTGCATCCACATAGTCTGCAACTGTAGCAGTCTCCTTGGATTTCACCCGTACAATGTCTCCTACATGGGCAGCCAGAACTTTCTTGTCCTCCAGCTGCTTTGCAGAAAACGTATAATCGTCACCCAATCCGGGGAAAATGGAGAAAAGACTTGTCTCATTTTCTGGAAGCGTGTTCTCGGATATGGTATTCTCCGAGACCGTGTTTTCAGATACGGTTTCCCCGTCTTCCGTTTCATCCTCAACAGGATCTTCTTCTGTCCCTTCGTTCCCGGGAGGCAGATCCGGCGCTTCTTCCACAGGATCTTTAACTTCCTCGCTGCCAGCAGGCTGCTCGGGATCGGTTTCTTCCTCTACAGGGGTTTTCCCATCCTCATCCTCGGCAGGCTGTCCGGGATTGGCTTCTTCCTCTACAGGAGGTTTTTCCTCCTCACCCTCAGCAGACTGTCCGGGATTTTCCTCTTCCCCGGCAGGCGCTTTTTCTTCCTCACCATCAGGAGCCTGTTCGGGACTACTTTCTTCTATAGATTCCTCCGATCCGCTTTCTTCTTCAGCAGGCTGCTCGGAAAGATCAGCGCCCGCATCTTCAACCGTCTCACTGATTGGAGCAAGGTCAGATGGGGCAGTCGCCATCGCATCGATTCCCGCTGTCTGGAACAGCAGGGATCCTGCTAAAAACAAGGATAATAATTTTGCTCTTTTCATTTTTCTCCTTCACTTTCTTTTTTACTCAAGTTATGGTTCCGTATAAAGTTCCTGTTCATAATTCGGCGTCAATGCAGGATAGCCCTTTTCAGCGCCCAGCTCAATGAGCTCCTGTGGACTTTTGTCGGTCGTGTAAGTAGCCACACCGTAGGAGTAGGAGTTTAATTCAATTCCATACAACTCGGCAATTTCCTCCGCCTCTTCCTGTGTGTCCGCCAGCGCAACCAATTCTGTGCTTAAGGATTCCTCATTTCCCAAGGAATCAATAGGGGAACCGTTTTCGTCTACCGGTTTCAACTTCTGCAACTTCGATATGTTGTCATCAACCGATACTCTCGTTAATTCCTTGTCTCCGCACCCCCATAGCCCCACCGCCGAAAGCAGAATAAGTCCCAGCACAAGGACGGCTATTTTCATCTTCAACTTTTCACCTCCTCTTCGCTGTTTGGAGCGTGTTCTGTATCCTTCTGATACTCATATTGTGGGCTTTTCCATCTCATTACCCGCTTCTTCCCCTACACGTCACAAACATTCTATGTATCGTTCCCATTATACCACACCCCCCCCCCTAAAAAAACCCTTAAAACTCACAACAATAAAAATAATATATTTCACAACAAAAAGAAAAGCCACAGGATCCCCCATGGCTCTTACCGTCGTTCTGATTTTCCAAAATCTGCCTAAAACTTAAACTTTTTGCGGTCACTCTGTTTTCAATTTATTCACTTCCTCCAAAGGAAGTCCTACGTACTCAGAGATTTTTTCAAGTGTCAGCATTCCATCTGATAACATTCTCTTAGCAACTTCTTTTAATGATTCATTTCTCATATCTTCCATTACTTTACACATCTCCTCCACCCCTTTCGGATTCTCTTTCAGATATCGTGTACGTTCCGCCATAAGTTCAAAATTCATATCATCTGCGCTGCTACAATTAAAATCGTGCATAAGTTTTCCAATATCCGAATCTCCACGATATTGACCATTCACACAAAGGATATGTTCCCCATCTTCAAATGGCTTATCCGTTGCAAGATTAATCCGCTCAATCGGATAAATCGGCATCCCTTTACCATAAAAATCTTTCTCAGTAATAAAAATTGTGTAAGTATCTGGTAATTCTCTAAATTCCTGTCCCGAGCGGAGATTCTCTACGTCCATCACACTGGAATGATATCTCGCCCTATGAGGATCTGCTCCCTTTTCCTGCCTTTGAATTTCCAAATCATATCTTTTTCCATCTGCATCCGTTCCATATGCGTCCAGACAGATCGAATGTGCCCCGGCAAGCCTTTTCATATCCTTTTGCGTTTCACAGTCAGTAATAATCAAATCCTGTTTATCCGTAATAATACGCAACACAAACTCTGCCAGAGGTATGTTATCTTTAAAAAGGCAACGCATGAAATCATCATCAATAGGACGCAAGTCTCGCAAACGTTGTAAATCTTCCTGACGCTTTCGCTCCGTCACCATTAATACTCCCATCTGTCCTTTCCCTCGCTTTTGTAATTTTATAATAGCATAAACCATCTAATTTTACAATTTGGTCACAAAAGCCATGGGGGATTCCCATGGCTCCTATAATCATCCCTGTTCCCAGGAATGTCCTTTAAAACTTAAACTTTTTCTTCTTTTTCCCGCCGCCTCCCGTCGGTTCCTCGGATGCGTCGGAAGTTATGTTCTTAGCCGCATTCAGACTGTCGCCCGTGCACTCGTCAAACTGCTTCAAGAGATCTTTTGCCTCATGGGAAAGCTTGTCGGGCACCTGCACCACAAGCGTCACGTAATGATCGCCGCGCACATCTTTATTTCTGAGAGAGGGCACGCCCTTTCCTTTTAAGCGGACCTTTGTGTCAGTCTGCGTTCCGGCCTTCACCTCGTAAATTACCCTGCCGTCCACGGTGTCGATCACGATATCGCCGCCCAGCGCCGCAACGGCAAAGGACATCGGTACGGTGGAATAAATATTTTCATCCTGCCGCTGGAAAATAGGATGTCTTCCCACCACCACTTCAACCAGAAGATCACCTCTGGGGCCGCCGTTTGAACCAGGCTCGCCCTTATCGCGGATACGGACGCACTGTCCGTTGTCAATACCCGCAGGAATGGAAACCTGTATCTTCTTTTTATTGGCAATATAGCCCGTGCCTCGGCAGTCAGGACATTTATCCTTAATCACCTTACCCGTGCCATGACAGTCGGGACAGGTCTGCACATTGCGCACCGTACCAAAGAAAGACTGTGAGGTAAATACCACCTGCCCCTTGCCGCCGCACTTGCCGCATGTCTCGGGACTGGTTCCCGGTTTCGCTCCCGTGCCGTGGCAGGAAGTGCACTCGTCCTTGAGCGTCAGCTCAATCTCCCGCTCCACGCCGAAAACCGCCTCTTCAAAGGTGATTCGGACGCTGGTTCTGATATTGGCGCCTTTCATAGGGCCGTTGCCCCTTCCGCCGCCGCGTCTGCTGCCGCCAAAAAGATCACCAAAAATATCTCCGAAGATGTCACCGAAATCTGCGCCGTTGAAATCAAAGCCGCCGAAACCGCCTGCACCGCCCGCACCGTCAAAGGCAGCATGACCATACTGGTCATACTGTCTCCTCTTCTCCGGGTCACTCAAAACGGCATAGGCCTCTGACGCCTCCTTAAATTTCTTTTCCGCCTCCGCGTCCCCCGGATTCATGTCGGGGTGGTATTTCTTCGCCAGAACTCTGTATGCTTTTTTTATGGCGGCGTCATCGGCGCTTTTCTCTACACCGAGCACCTCATAATAGTCCCGTTTTTGTTCTGCCATGATCTATATCCTTCCCTTTATTTCGCTCAGCCGGTTAAACCTCTCTATAATCTCCGTCCACTACGTCGTCCGCGCCGCCATTGTCCGCAGGACCTGCTTCCTGTGCGCCGCCCATGCCGGGGCCGCCCTGTGCCTGCTGCATGCTCTCATACATCTTTGTGAACAGCGTCTGCGCAGAGTTTGTCAGTTTCTCCTTCGCCGCCTTCAGCTCGTCAAGCTGGCTGTCGGTAAGCTCCTGGTCTTTGGTCTTCTCCAGAATATCCTTCACAGCCTGCAGATCGGCCTCCACACCAGCCTTCTCGGAAGCGTCAATCTTGTCGCCCACCTCATTCAAAGCCTTCTCCGTCTGGAACACGAAGGAATCCGCCTCGTTCCTCGTATCTACAGCCTCTTTGCGCTTCTTATCCTGCGCTTCAAACTCAGCCGCCTCTTTTACCGCCTTCTCGATCTCATCGTCAGACATGTTGGAACCGGCAGTGATGGTGATATGCTGCTCCTTGCCTGTGCCCAGATCTTTCGCAGACACGTTCACGATGCCGTTGGCGTCGATGTCGAAGGTTACCTCAATCTGGGGCACGCCGCGCATTGCCGGCGGAATGCCGTCCAAACGGAACTGGCCGAGGGACTTGTTGTCCTTCGCAAACTGTCTCTCACCCTGCAGTACGTTGATATCCACCGCCGTCTGGTTATCGGAGTAGGTGGAGAACACCTGGCTGTGCTTGGTAGGGATGGTCGTATTTCTCTCAATCAGTCTGGTCGCAATGCCGCCTGCCGTCTCGATGGAAAGTGACAGTGGTGTCACATCCAGCAGGAGGATTTCGCCCGCGCCCGCATCGCCGGCAAGCTTACCACCCTGAACGGAAGCTCCCAAAGCCACGCATTCATCAGGATTCAAGGACTTGCTCGGCTCCTTGCCGGTGATCTGTTTTACCTTTTCCTGGACTGCCGGTACACGGGTGGAACCGCCTACCAGAAGCACCTGGCCGATATCCGCATTGGTCAGACCCGCATCCTTCATCGCATTCTGTACCGGAATTGCCGTGCGCTCTACGAGATCGCTCGTCAGCTCATCAAACTTCGCTCTTGTCAGATTCATGTCAAAGTGCTTAGGGCCTTCCGCCGTTGCCGTGATGAAGGGAAGGTTGATGTTCGTAGTTGTCGCGGAAGAAAGCTCTTTCTTCGCCTTCTCAGCCGCCTCTTTCAGTCTCTGGAGCGCCATCTTGTCGTTGGACAGGTCTACGCCCTCCTGGGCCTTAAACTCGGAAAGCATCCAGTCGATGATTTTCTGGTCAAAGTCATCGCCGCCCAGATGGGTGTCGCCGTTTGTGGCAAGCACCTCGATCACGCCGTCACCGATCTCGATGATGGACACATCGAAGGTACCGCCGCCCAGATCGTATACCATAATCTTCTGCTCTTTTTCATTGTCAAGTCCGTAAGCCAGCGCCGCCGCCGTAGGCTCATTGATGATACGCTTTACATCCAGGCCCGCGATCTTACCCGCGTCCTTGGTTGCCTGCCTCTGGGAATCGTTAAAGTAAGCGGGAACCGTGATCACAGCCTCCGTCACCTTCTCGCCCAGATAATTCTCCGCATCTGCTTTCAGCTTCTGCAGAATCATAGCGGAAATCTGCTGCGGGGAATACTTTTTGTCCGCAATGGTACGCCCTTTGTCTGTACCCATATCTCTCTTGATGGAAGCGATGGTGTTATCCGCGTTGGTTACCGCCTGACGCTTCGCAGGCTCACCCACAAGCCTCTCGCCATTTTTCGTGAAAGCCACAACGGACGGTGTGGTTCTCGCGCCTTCTGTGTTCGCGATGACAGTGGGCTTACCACCCTCCATAACTGCCACGCAGCTGTTTGTTGTTCCCAAGTCGATGCCGATAATTTTACTCATAATTTTTCTCCTTCCTCTCTATCGCTCTCAAACTGTTATTGTACAACCGCAACCATACTGTGTCTGACGACGCTGTCCCTGTAAGTATATCCCTTCTGCAGCTCCTGCGCGACCGTGCCGGACTCAAACTCCTCACTCTCCGTCTGCATGACTGCATTGTGGAACTCGGGGTTAAATTCCTCCCCAACCGCCGGGATCGGTTTCACATCCAGATTCTCAAGCTCCGTCATAAGCTGCTTGTAAATCATCTGCATGCCCTGCGCAATGGCGCCGTCCTTCTCTTCCTCCGGCACACTGGCAAGCCCTCTCTCAAAATTGTCCACCACGGGCAGAATCTTTTCGATCACGCTCTTTGCCCCGGTCTCAAACATCGCCGCTTTTTCTTTCTCGGTGCGTTTGCGGAAATTGTCGAACTCCGCCATCTGACGTTTTACCCTGTCTTCCAGCTCTTCCACTTTCTCTTTCAGGGCATCCTGCTTTTTGTCCTTTTTCTTCTTTTCTTTCTTATCGCTCTTAGCCGCCTTCTCTTCAGCTCCTGCCGAAGGCTCCCCGGCTGCTTCCTCTTTTGGTGTCTCCGCTTCCTGCTGCGTCATATCCTGCTCTTCCAGCTCTTTTTCCTGTTTATCTTTTTCCTCTGCTGCCACTGTAATCATTCCTTTCTGTTTGGCTATGCCGTTCCGTTCTACGATCGGCCTTTTACTTCTTATATAAATCATCCAGCTGATGCTTTAACAGCCTGAGATTGCTCACAACCTTCTCATAATCCATTCTCTTAGGGCCGATGATTCCGATGGTTCCCTTCATGCCCTCGTCAAGCTCATAGGTTGCCGTTACAATGCTGCAGTCTTTCATGCCTGCCACCGGCGTCTCATCGCCGATGTAGACCTGTATGCCGGTGTTGTTTTCGCCGGAAAGATTATCCTGCACAAGCTCGCTCAAAAGCTGCTTTTCCTCAAAGGTCGTGATCAGTTCACTGGCTCTCTCGTGATCCGCAAGCTCAGGGTACTTGAAAAAGTTTTTTGTGCCGCTTGTATAGATCTCCAGATCCTCGTCAGCCTTGATCGCCTCCGCCACCGCATCTATGACATTCGCCACAATTTCACTGTGGATGCCCGCCTGTTGTTTCATGGCTGCAATCATGCCCAGATTGATCTCCTCCAGGGATAAACCGTTTAGGTGGGTATTCAGGAGAATGTTCAGCTTCAAAAGCGTCTCGTCGCTCAATTCCTCCGAAACCGTAAGCATGGAGTTCTTGATCACATTTCCCTCCACCACAATCACTGCCAGAATCTGCCGTTCATCTACCCTGGAAAGCTGGATAAACTTCAGTTTACTGTGGTGGTACTGGGGCGCGGAGATCATCGCCGCGTACTCGGTATTGTTGGCAAGCACCTTGGCGGCCTGCTTGAGAAGGTGATCCATCTTATCCGCCTTCTCCAGAAGCATCTCCTTCATCTCCTCGACTTCCCGTTCCTTCTCCTCCATCATCTGATCCACGTAGAGGCGGTAGCCCTTGTCGGAAGGAATCCTGCCTGCAGAGGTGTGAGGCTGCAAAATATACCCCAGCTCCTCCAGATCCGCCATCTCGTTCCGAATCGTTGCAGAACTCAAATTTAAATCAGTATATTTGGAGATCGTTCGGCTGCCCACCGGCTCCCCTGTCTCCAGGTAGTTTCGGATGATGGCCTGCAATATGATATATTTTCTTTCGTCGAGCTGCATCCCATTTCCCTCTTGTTGAATTGTTAGCACTCGACTTATTAGAGTGCTAACACCTTCTGGTAGTAAGGTATCACTTCTCATTTCCCTTGTCAACATCTGATTGGAAAATATTTATAAAAAAAGTATGAAATTGCGGCCGCACACAAAAAGAGCGATCAGTTTAGCATACCCTAAACTGACCGCCTGCATTCTTTCAGACGAAATCCTCAGATATTGAACTGTCCCTTCTCCTCACCGTTGATCACATAATATACAACGCTCTCTTCAGGCTTCACATAAAGCTCTACGGCTTTGAAATCGCCGACCTTCCTCTTCAGGTCATACTTCCATACATCCTTGGCGATCTTCACCAGATCCTCTGTGGTGTAAGTCTTGCCGGAGAACTGTACATGTACGGTCTCCTTCACTGCTGCTTTTCTCGTCGTAGTTGTCTTAGCCGCCGTCTCCTTCTTTGCTGCCGCAGGCTTTCTGCCAGGTTTCTTCTTCTCTGCTGCAGGCTTTCTGCCAGGTTTTTTCCTCTCTGTTGCAGGCTTTTTCGCCCCGTTCTCCTTTGCTGCAGACGCTGCCGGTGTCTCCGCTGTCGCTGTCTTTGTATCTGCCGCTTTGCCAGTTTCCGGTTGTTCAACCAGCTTCTTGTTTTCTGCCATGAGTGATCTCCTTCCCCACCTTCACTAAAACTACTTTTTCATAAATTTTGTTATGTCAAAATATCATGCAGAATCGGCTGCATGACTCCGATAGTTGTATCTTATCTCAATAAAACGGGGCTGTCAACCAACAATCTGTATCAAATAGTTAATTTTTATTATAAAATCTTATACGAATTGACATAAAAAAGCGCCGAAACTACCCTGTTTTACAGCCTTACGCCAAAGCAAAATACAAAAGCACCAGCGCGCCAAGCACAATTCTGTACCAGCCAAAAATTTTGAAATCATGCTTTTTGATATAACCCATCAGGAAACGGATCACAGCCACAGACACGACAAACGCCACGGCCATTCCAGCCACCAGGATGACAAGCTCCTGCCCCGTAAAGGAAAACCCGAACTTGAGGAGTTTTAGTAAGCTTGCCCCCAGCATAACGGGAATTGCAAGGAAAAAGGTGAACTCCGCCGCCACGGTTCTCGACACGCCGATCAAAAGCGCGCCCACAATGGTTGCGCCGGAACGGGATGTCCCTGGAAACACTGCCGCCAGAAGCTGGAAAATACCAATCATCAATGCCGTGCGGTATGTGATCGCGCCAAGTTCCGTAATCTTCGGCATCATCTTCTTATTTCTGTTCTCAATCAGTATAAAGGCAACGCCGAATACAATCAGCGCGATGGCAACGCACCAGGGATTGTAAAAGAGCGCGTCCAGAACATCGTCAAAAGCCAGTCCCACAATGGCTGCCGGAACGCAGGCCACAAGTATTTTAAACCAGAGCACAAAAATATCCTTCTGCACCACCGGCTTCTCCCGGAAGCGGAAGGGAAATATCTTATTCCAGAAAAGCAGAACCACCGCCAGAATCGCCCCGAGCTGTATCACCACCAGAAACATCTCCCAGAAGTCTTCACTCACGTTCAGGGTCACAAACTCGTTTAAAAGAATCATGTGCCCGGTGCTGCTGATGGGGAGCCATTCCGTAATGCCTTCCACAATGCCGAACAGCACCGCCTTTAAAATTTCTATCATTTCCATGCCTATATGCCTCCCTTTTGTTTCGCACTGCTCATGCCTGACCCAAATATTCCAGCAGCTCCAGATAGCATTCCTGCGCATCGCGGTAGCCTTCCTCGTAGAGCGCCTTCATCTTCTCCTTATCCTTCTCGATCCTGCCCACCTCACTCTTTCTCTTCGGACGGATCACAAACAGCTCGCCCTTCCTTCTCTGCTCCTCCATATATTGTACGGTAGCATTGTAGGAAAGATGCCTCCCACGCATCAGTTCATACACCTTCGGGTAGCGCAGATAACGGGCCTTTGCCAGCGCAAGTTCCGCTCCGGCGGGCTGTCTGACAAAGCCTTCTTCCTTGGTCATAACGACCACGTTTTTTCTGTTCCCGTCCTGTATGGACTTTCTGATCGGTATCGAATCGCTGATGCCGCCGTCCAGATAAACCTTGTCGCCGATTTTTACATTCCTGGATACGAGCGGCAGGGAACTGGAAGCCCTCACTGCCATGAGATCTTCCCGCAGATCCTTAAGCGGCAGATAGGCCGGCTTTCCCGTCTCAATATCTGTAGCCACCGCAAAAGCCCTGCCCTCGTATTTCGCCGCCGCCTCATAATCATATGGATCCAGATAGTTCGGAATGAGACTGTAATTCATATCCACCCCGAAAAGATTGCCTGTTGTGAGAAGGCTCCATTTTCCGCAGTACTGCTTCATATCCAGATAGTTTACGCTGATGCGGTAAGACCGCCCCCTCTGCCCCGACATAAAATTGCACAGATGGCACGCGCCCGCCGACACCCCGTAGCAGTCGGAAAACGCAATCTCCTTATCCATAAAGAAATCCAGTACGCCGGCGGTATAAATTCCTTTCATGCCGCCGCCTTCCAGAACCAGTCCTGCCCGATACATCATAATACGATTTCCCTTCTCCCGTTTCTCTGCGCCCAGACCGCGCAAAATCAGTATGTCTCTTTCATAAACCTGCGGAACGCTTCCAGCGACCGCTCCACCTTCTCCGTGTCGATACAGTAGGCAATTCTGAAATAACCCTCCACGCCGAAGCTGTCACCGGGCACCAGAATCAGGTCATATTCCTTCGCCTTCTCGGAAAATGCCACCGCATCCGGCTCCGGCGATTTCGGGAACATGTAGAAGGTGCCGCCCGGGCGCACGCACTCGAAGCCCAGCCCCGTAAGCTCCTTATATAATATGTTCATGTTCGTCTCGTAGACCGAGAGATCCGAAGTCAGATCCAGCACCTCGGCCACGGCAAGTTGAATGATGGAGGGCGGACAGTTGTGCCCCGTCCCTCTGGAAATCTGGCTGCACATCACGCTGATCAGCTCCGCATCCCTGCACTTCGGATTCACCGCCACATAACCGATCCGCTCTCCCGGCAGGGAAAGGGATTTAGAAAAGGAATAGCAGGAGAGCGAGTTATCGTAAAACGCGGAAGGATAAGGCGCATCCACACCCGCAAAGACAATCTCCCGGTAAGGCTCGTCAGAAATCAGGAAAATGTCGTGTCCATACTGCTTCTGTTTCTCCTCCATGATCCGTGCAAGCTCCTTCACGGTCTCCTTGGAGTAAACCATGCCCGAAGGATTGTTGGGCGTGTTAATCAGAACTGCCATCACCTTCTCCGTCAGCATCTCCTCAAACGCCTCAAAATTGATCTGAAAATTTTCGGTATCCGCAGGCACCACCTTGAGAACCGCTCCCGTCAGATTCACATAGGGCGTATACTCCGGGAAAAAGGGTGCAAAGGTGAGAACCTCGTCCCCCGGCTCCGTCACGCACCGCAGCGCATGGGCAATGGCGCCTGCCGCGCCGGTGGTCATAAAGATATGATTGCCCGTGTAATGCATCCCGAATCTCTTGTTGAGGGAGGCTGCCACCTTATCCCTGACGGACGCAATCCCGAGACTCTGGCTGTACCCATGCAGTTCCATAGAGTCCTTCTCCTGCAGCATCTTTATCATTGTGTCCGTAAATGCCTGGGGCACCGGCACGGAAGGGTTTCCAAGGCTGAAATCAAACACATTCTCATAGCCGATCTCCTTCCCCCTTGCCACCGCAAACTCCGAGAGCTGCCGGATCACCGATTTTCCCTGTAACATGTCTTTATATTTCTGTACAATCATACCTGGCTTTCCCTTTCTTTGTCTTCTGGCTTACACCGTATGTCTGTGCGTTACATTCGCTTTTCCTTACTTCACTTCTACAAAATGCAGAAGCCTGCCTTTGAAATCCCCGCTGATCGGCGGTATGTTGATCCCCGCGTAGTGCAGCGCATCGCCGCTGTACTCGGTCTGTCGGATCTCCGGCCAGTCCGCCGCGTTCTCAATCACATAAGTTTTCTCAGGGGCCAGCCCCGGAATGCAGATCCGCCTGCTGTGGAAATTAGGACGGTTCAGCACCTGGACATAAGTGATAAGCGCCTCGCTCTTGTCCTTTGCCACCACCCCATAGCAGTCGTAAAAGTGATTATCCGCATAATGCGCGATGCGGTAATAATCGCCCTGGCGCACCAGATCATTATACTTGTGGTACATGGCAACCTGGGCCGGTATCATTTCCCTGTCTGCCTCAGGAATCTTCGTCACGTCCAGTTCATAACCGAAGGTGCCCGCCAGCGCCACATAACCTCTCGTCTCAAAAGGCGTCGTCCTTCCCACCGTGTGGTTCGGGCAGTCAGCCACATGCGCCCCCATTGTGGAAAGCGGATAAATGAGCGCCGTGCCCGCCTGAATCGACAGCCGCTCTATGGCATCCGCATCATCGGAACACCAGATCTGGGGGCTGTAATAGAGCATGCCCGGGTCAAATCTGGCCCCGCCGCCGGAACAGTTCTCCAGAAGAAGATTCGGGAAATCGGTAATCAGCCGCTCCTGCATCTCATACAGCGCAAGCGTCTGTCTGTGTACCAGCTCTCCCTGTCTGTCCACCGGGAGACCCAGGCTGCCGTAGTCAGAGAGCTGCCTGTTCATGTCCCACTTCACATACTCGATGTTGGCGCTTCGGAGCACCGCAGCGATCCTGTCGTAAATGCAGTCGCGCACTTCCCTTCTGGTCAGATCGAGCACATACTGGTTTCTGCAGAGGCTTCCCACCCTGCCGGGAATCTGTATGGCCCAGTCGGGATGTTCCCGGTACAAGTCAGAGTCCGGCGAGATCATTTCCGGCTCCACCCAGATACCGAACTTCATCCCCATCTTGTTGACCTCATCCACCAGATACTTCAGACCGCCCTCAAGCTTCGACTCATTCACATACCAGTCTCCCAGACTGGTGTTGTCGTCATTTCTGCAGCCAAACCAGCCGTCATCCATCACCAGCATCTCTATGCCGAGCGTCGATGCCTGCCTTGCGATGTCCAGCAGCTTCTGTGTATTAAATTCAAAATAAGTAGCCTCCCAGTTGTTGATCAGGATCGGCCGCTTCTTATCCTTATAAGTACCACGGATCAGATGATTGCGGTACAACTCATGGAAGTTTCTGGTCATGCCGCCCAGTCCCTGTGCCGAGTACACGCAGATCACCTCCGGCGCCTGGAAATTCTCACCGGGCTCCAGTTTCCAGCAGAAATCCTCCGGGTGAATGCCCATGACGGCGCGGATGCTTCCGAACTGGCTCTCCTCAATCTGCGCAAGGAAATTGCCCGAATAGACAAAATTCATGGCATAAACATCGCCCGCCTCCTCGGTCGCCGTCCTGCTCTTCCATGCCATAAAAGGATGTTCCTGATGGCTGGATTCCCCGCGCACCGATCCCACGCTCTGCTTTCCTTTCATAATGGGACGGGTCTGGATCGCCCGCTCTCTCGCCCAGGAACCGTGCAGGGTAATCATCTCATAATTATCATTGTCCATATCAATGCAGGCGGACAATACCTTCGTCAGATAAACCGCCTCACCGCCGTTGTTGATAATCCTCACACTTCTCGCAATGGCATCCGTATCCGCAAAAATGCTGTAGGACAAAACCACCAGCAGGTTAAGCGTCCGATCCTCACAGGTGATCTCCAGCGTCATGCAGGCATCCTTCTCTCCAAAAGTGGCAGGCAGACCGGCAAGCGCCTCTTTCCCCTCATAAATGCGGTGCGATACATAAGAGAGAGATACCCCTGTATGGCCTGTCGCCGTGCGCACCGCCAGGGTGCCGTCCCGGTAATCTCCCAGATTATGTCCTGTGTATTCCATTGGGAACGTGTCCAGAAAGGCCGTTCTCTCCCTGTTATTTTCCGAGGGAACGAAGGGCGCCTCCCCGGTGCGCATCAGATACGCCAGGTCATCCGTGTGAAGTTTCCTGCCGTAATACACATGTCCCAGAAAGTTTTCCTCATCCACCACGCCGATGCAGTAGCTTGTGCCGGGGGTGTCCAGTTTAAATATTCTATTTTTCTCGTTGTAGGTAATATTCATGTTTAATCCTTTCTCCTCTGAAATAAACAGGCCCGCCTGATAGCAATCCCCGTTCCTCAAACAAACGTATTATACACCTAAAGGGAACCGATGTCCCCCATTTTATGATATTTTTATACTTACCTATCCGCTCTTTTTATACATCCTCCGCCCAGGCCAGGGCACACCTTACGGCGCGTTTCCACCCTTTCAGGAGCAGTTCTCTCGTTTCCTCCGCCATCGTCACATCGAAACGTTTCCCGAGCTGCCAGTTGGCGCAGATCTCCTCCTTATCTTTCCAGTATCCCACCGAAAGTCCGGCCAGATAGGCCGCTCCCAGAGCCGTGGTCTCAATACAGCTCGGCCGGTGCACGGCCTGTCCCGTGATGTCAGCCTGGAACTGCATCAGAAAATCGTTGGCGCTGGCGCCGCCGTCCACCTTCAGCTCTGCCAGTGGAATCCCGGCGTCCTCCTCCATCGCCTTCAGCACATCCACAGACTGATAGGCAATGGACTCCAACACCGCCCTCACAAAGTGCTCCTTCTGACAGCCTCTCGTAATGCCCACCACAGTGCCCCGCGCGTAAGGATTCCAGTAAGGCGTTCCCATGCCTACAAAGGAAGGCACCACATAGACGCCGTTTGTGTCCAGCACACGCATGGCGTACTTCTCCGAATGCTGGGAAATTTTCATCATCCGCATCTCGTCCCGCATCCACTGTACTGCCGCGCCCGCCACAAACACACTGCCCTCCAGGGCATAATCCGGCCGGACATCACTGCCCGCCGCAATGGTGGTGAGCAGGCCGCTCTCCGAAGCGATCGCGGTCCGCCCCGTATTCATCAGAAGAAAGCAGCCTGTCCCATATGTGTTTTTCACCTGTCCGGGTTCGAAACAGCACTGGCCGAAAAGCGCCGCCTGCTGGTCACCCGCTGCGCCGGCGATGGGTACAGGCGCGCCGAAAATAGCCGCATCGCTCTCGCCGAACACCGTACCTGAAGGTTTCACCTCCGGCAGCATCTGCCTTGGAATCCGCAGCATGGAGAGAAGCTCCTCATCCCATTCCAGCGTGTGGATATTATAAAGCATGGTGCGGGAAGCGTTGGTATAATCCGTTGCGTGAACCGCACCCTTTGTCAGCTTCCAGATCAGCCATGTGTCCACCGTTCCGAACAGCAGTTCACCCCGCTGTGCTCTCTCCCGCGCGCCTTCTATATGATCCAGTATCCAGGTGATCTTACTGCCGGAAAAATAGGCGTCCGGCACCAGTCCCGTCTTCGCCCGTATCATTTCCGCACAGCCCTGCGCCTTCAGCCTGTCAATAAATTCCGCCGTTCTCCGGCACTGCCACACGATCGCATTGTACACCGGCTCCCCGGTTTCCCGGTTCCACACAATCGTGGTCTCCCGCTGGTTCGTAATGCCGATGCCCGCAATCTGCGATACATCCGCGCCGATATTTGCCATCGCCTCAATGGCCACCGCAAGCTGGGACGCCCAGATCTCACGGGGATTGTGTTCCACCCAGCCGGCCTGCGGATAAATCTGGGTAAACTCCTTTTGTGCCATGCTGCATACAGCCCCGCTTCTGTCAAATAAAATACAGCGGGAACTGGTCGTCCCCTGATCCAACGCCATAATATATTTCTGCATAATTACCCCCTGTCAGAGCCGTTTCCTGTGTTTTCCCTTCGTGCCGCTTCATTTGAAATAAGTATATAACGGCCACAGGAGAAAAACAATCTTCCATTTTTGTGAAAATGGACTATAATAGTTCGGGGTGAGCATAATTAAGAAAGAGGAAATGATATGAGTATCACAGTCGTATTACAGCAAATGGTTATTATCTTCCTTCTGATCGGCATCGGCATGATTCTTTTCCGCCGCAAAATGCTGTCAGAGGAAGGATCCAAACAAATCTCCGGCCTGATTATCAACGTCACTAATCCGGCCCTTTTAATCTGCTCTGCGCTGGAGGACGGCCCCAAAGCTTCCCTAGCCGAGCTGGGCATCGCTTTGGCCGCTTATGCCGCCGTTTTTGCCCTTCTGATCGGCATCGGTTTTCTACTCCCCTATATACTCCGTGTACCGAAAAGCCTTCACTACGCCTACCAGATGCTGACAGTCTTCGGAAATGTCGGCTTTATCGGCATCCCCCTGGCCTCCGCCGTGCTCGGCAGTGAGTCGCTGATCTTTGTATCCATCTTTAATCTGCTTTTTAACCTGCTGGTTTACACTTTTGGCGTCTCCCTCCTGCAGAGAGCAGCCGCAGGACAGACCGCAAAAAATACCGCATCCCCCGCTGCACACACGCCAAAGGGTGCCCCGGCTCCCACAAACCAAAGCGGCATCGGGCGCCTGCGGAAGCTGGTCAATGCCGGAACCATCTCCGCCGCAGTTACCATCCTTTTTTATCTCGGAAATTTCCGTGTTCCTGTCATCGTATCATCCACGCTCTCCTACGCCGGACGTGCGACCACGCTCTTATCCATGCTGGTTCTCGGCGTCTCCGTAGCGCAGATGGCGCCAAAGGACATCTTTTCCCATCCGAAGCTCTATGCGTTTACCCTGCTCCGGCAGGTTCTCGTGCCCATCGGCTGCGTTTTGCTGATGCAGAGATTCATCGACAATAAGCTGATCCTGAATACCATGCTCCTGATGGCTGCGGTTCCCGCCGCCAATATGCCTCTCATGCTCGCAAAACAGATGGACATGGATTCCGATTCCATCTCCCAGGGAATCATCCTGACTACCATCCTGAGTCTTGTGACGGTACCCTTAGCCTGTCTGTTTCTCATCGCGTAGCGGCCATGCGGCCGCCCGGGTCGCCGGGAATCCTTTCCTGGCAAAACAGCCCGTCTGTTCTGAACCGTTTCTCTTCTTTCGACATAAAATAGAGTAAAATGACACAGGATATAAAATTATGTACTTTTTACTCCTCGCATTACTTCTGTCAGCCCTCCTGGGCTGTATCTTTCTTCAATGCCAGCGGAAAAAGATCATCTGTAAAATCAACTCTATGGATTGCTGTGCCAAATGTTCTTTTTTAAATGAGCTGGTATATCCTTTTGGTTACGATTTCCACTGTGACTGCGGGTTCTTTTCCTCCACGGTGGACGCACCCCAGAGACAGGCCGGATACTCCTGGCTCTACGACTATATGGCGCCCCGTTTTCAGATGGTTTTCGACTCCCTTCCCGTCTATTTCGATTATCGGGGCAGAACCTGGCTCATTGAATTTTGGAAAGGGCAGTACGGCATCAATACCGGGGCAGAAATCGGAATCTACCACGCCGATCATATCATCCCGGAAAGCGACTATAAAAACGCCTGGTTCTCCTGCGCAGAGAACAATGAAATGCTCGACTGTTCCTTCCGGCTCTGCAGGGACGGGGACGAGTGTGTCTGCAGCTGCGGTCGTCACTGGTGGCTCACTGCATTTCTCGTCGGATCCTTTTCCAAACCCGCCTGCCTTACGATGGAATCATGTATCACTTTCCCTGGCAGGGAAATGCTCGCGGCTTTCGTGGACGGCTTAAAGCGGGCTGGCTGTTCGGAAGACTGCATGTCCGTCAGAGGACTCACCGTCTGCTTTGTCTTCCACAGGGATCACCAAAAATATAACTGCATCACACGGTTCTGGCGCCGCTTCTCCCAGTGGAAAAACAAATGTTTCTGCAAACTGTACCTGTGGGTTACCAGACCTTTCTCCTGTACCGAAGACCGGGTTTTGTACCTGTACTTCTATCTTCCGGTGGCCTTTCGGAAACTTCTCAGACTGCGCAGATTTCATAAACGCTGTCACAGACAGTACGGCAGGGAGGGCTGACCATGAGCGTCTCTTCGCGGCTTGACCATGCCTTTCAAAACGCGCCTGTCCTGCCTCTTTCAAACCACTCCCGCTATGTTCTGATGAGCGACTGTCACAGGGGCATGGGAAATTCCTCCGATAATTTTCTGAAAAACCAGCATCTGTATTTTGCCGCGCTGGAACATTACTACAGACAGGGGTTTACCTATATTGAACTGGGGGATGGGGATGAGCTTTGGGAAAACAGAAACATGAAAAACATCATTGATGTCCACAACAATGTCTTCTGGCTTTTCAAACAGTTTCATCAGGAGAACCGCCTGTATCTTATCTACGGCAATCACGACATCGTGAAGCGCAAGAAGGGCTACCCTGCCAAAAGCTGCGGTACTTATTTCTGTACCCAGTCCCAGCAGATGCAGCCTCTCTTTCCCTCCCTCTCCTTTTATGAGGGAATCATACTCACTACAGACCTGCTGCCCGGCAGCAGGTCCCGCGTGTCTCTCTACCTGACGCACGGGCATCAGGCCAGCCTGCTCAACTCTACGCTCTGGCCTCTTTCCCGTTTTCTTGTCCGCTATATCTGGCGGCCCCTTGAAAATCTGGGCATACTGGATCCGACCAGCGCCGCCAAAAACTATCATGTCAAAAATAACTGTGAAATGCGCCTGAACCAATGGGCGGAGGAAAACCACCGCATTTTGATTACCGGGCATACGCACCGTCCCATTTTGCCCGACGAACCCGCCCGCTACTATAACACGGGGAGTTGCGTCCACCCGCGCTGTATCACATGCATAGAAATAGAACGCGGTCATATGACCTTAGTAAAATGGAGTATGAACGCCCGCCCCGACAGCATCCTCTATGTGGCGCGGGAGGTGATATCCGGGCCGGTGCCTCTGCTATATCCGCAGGCAAAGTAACGGAGGACAGTCTGCGTGGCAGACCTTGGAAGTCCTTGGCATCGCGCCCTATGTCACGATGTCTATTAGAAATTCTTCTCACACGACGTTCTGTACTTTAATCATGTTTGTGGTGCCGGAAATACCGATCGGCACCCCGGAAGTAATAACCGTCAAATCACCTTTCGACAAAAGACCCTTCTTCTCCGCCGCCGCAATCGCCTTGTCAAACAGCCCGTAAGCATCCTTTTCCTCTTTAATAAGAAGCGGTGTCACACCCCAGGTCAGGGAAAGCTGCCTGCACACCTTCTCCGTGGTAGCGCAGCTTATGATGTCGCTCTTGGGACGGTAGCGGGATATCATCCTTGCGGATCTGCCGGATTTTGTGACCGTCACGATGGCAGATGCGTTCAGATCAAGAGCCGTTGTGCACGTTGCATGGCAGATAGCGTCCGTCACATCGGGGGTCGCCTCCCGGTCCAGCAGGAAAAACCGCTTGCGGTAATCCACATCCTGCTCCGTGCGCTCTGCGATCTTAACCATCGTTTTCACCGCTTCCACAGGATAGGAACCGGCTGCCGTCTCCCCGGAGAGCATGATCGCGCTCGTGCCATCGTAGACGGCATTGGCCACATCTGTCGTCTCCGCCCGGGTAGGTCTGGGATTCTTTATCATGGATTCCAGCATCTGCGTGGCGGTGATCACCTGCTTGCCAGCACGGTACACTTTCTTTATGATCTCTTTCTGGATCACAGGCACATCTTCATAAGGAATCTCAACACCCATGTCTCCCCTGGCCACCATGACACCGTCGGATACCGCCAGAATATCATCAATATTCGCCACACCCTGGGCATTTTCAATCTTGGATATGATCTTGATATCCTCGCCACCGTTTTTCTCAAGGAGCTTGCGAAGCTGCAGGATATCTTCCTTTTTCTGTACAAAGGAAGCGGCGATAAAATCCACATCCTGCTCAATGCCAAAGAGAATATCCTCCCTGTCCTTATCGCTGATATAGGGCATAGACAGATCCACATCCGGCACGTTGACACCCTTGTGATTGGATACCACACCGCCGTTGACAACGCGGCAGACGATATTGCTCTTATCCACCTTTTCCACCTTCATCTCAATCAGGCCGTCGTCGATCAGTACGCGCATACCCACCTCAAGATCCTCATAGAGACGGTTATAAGTTACGCTCACCTTATCCTTCGTGCCCTCTACCTCATCGGCAGTCAGGGTAAAGAGCTGTCCCTCCTCCAAAGCAGCCTTTCCCTCCTTAAAGTTCTTGACACGGACCTCCGGCCCTTTGGTATCGAGCAGGATCGCTACCGGCATGCCCACTTCCTTCCGAAGTTTTTTCACCAGATCCATTCTCCTCTTATGATCCTCGTGAACGCCGTGGGAAAAGTTACACCTGGCAACGTTCATCCCTTCTAACATCATCTGCCGCAGCACTTCCTCGTTGTCTGTAGAGGGGCCAAGGGTACATACAATCTTTGTTTTGCGCATAACTACCTCCGTTAAATAAGTTTTTCTATCCGCCATAATTCCAGCCCTATTCTGTATCAATATAAGGACTTTTTAATTTGACTTAATTGCTCTTGCCATCCTTCCAGTTCTTCCTCTTTCATTCTGAGCTGATAATAAGTTTTTTTCTCTCGCTCAACATACCGTTCACCTACAACTGTACCATGAATAATATCTCCTACATTATACTCAAATATGGTCTTTTTATCTGGCAATTCGCTTATATGAACGCTCCCAAAAGTATTACGATAATCTACAAACTTAACTTTTAAGTAGTTTTCCGACATATCTCTTCCGACTACCGAGCATCTTACCACTTTGCCATTTAAGCTATCCTCTTGTTTTTCATCTGCATTACCGCAAAGCTTTACGCTCTTATTTAATGCCCGAAGACCATCGTAACTAAACCCCAATATAAATTCCACCTTTTTATTAATATCTTCCGCTGTAGATTGAATCATCTGGCCCGATGGCGAAAAAAATACTTCCATATTATAAGCCCTTATCTGAGCACTCCTATCACTTCTATATTTTGAGATTCTTCCTTCAATACAACACGCTTGCTCTTCAATATCTTCCAATGACCTTTTATGGCTTTTACCATTCTTCATCACATATGCATTAATCAGCCTTCCGACGCCCTTTCCCGCGCCTAACCATTCATATATGACTCGATTATTCGGCATATGTGCAGTCTTGTTTTTTAATTGCTCTTGTAAATCAGGTATTACAGATTCGGCCCTAGACGATCCTTCAATAGCTTTAATGCATATTAATACAAAATAGTAATAATATGCTTCAAAATTATCTCCCAACGTTCTCCATGTTCCAAGCTTTTGTATTGCCTCATCTAAGAGAATATCCGAATTATTTTCTTTTGAATATCGCAACGCATTAAACCAAATTCGAATATTTGCCCCATTTGAAGGTTCCTGCTTAATATTTTCTTCCATTAACTTCAACACATTTTCAACATTCTTACAGCTAATTTCCCCACCATCATACAATTGTTTTTCCTTTGCACGCGCAATGAATCTGCGTATTACTGGCTTCTGTTCATCATTTGCCTTCGCCAAATACTCTTCCCACATCAAAACTGTATTTTCAATATTATATAGCATATCCTGCAACGATTCATTACATCGAGTCTCTAGTCTTATTTTATAAAACTCTGTATCTTCCTCAACCTGTATATTTCTAAATCCTTCCATTAAGGTCAGTGCTCTATCGTAATACGACATAAACCAAGATTCTTTATATTGTTTTACAAACTCCTCCGTCGAACATGAATATATTTCTTTTCCAAAATCCACTACAGCAATGCACATTTCTATATCAGAAATGTATCCGGCCACTTTATTATTCGTATTCCTAACTTTTTGAAACAATTCACTTGCCCTTGCTAATTGTTCTTGTATATCAATTATCTTTTCTTCACATAGTTTTTCCTCATTATATTTATGACAATCACACGCGCCTTGAAATAATTTCTGTTCTACATATCGTCTAATGCTCATACCAGAAATATGATATAATAATGAATCATATATTCCTTGTTGCTCCGCCAACTCGACCGCTGCTTTTGCTTCTTGTATGCCTTTCTCATAATTTTTTTCAATATAAGTATAATATCTTGATAAATGTGCTCTAAAATGTGCCTCGTCTGGATATACCTGTACTAATTCCTTAAATATCAAACCAATGCTATTATATTTGGCATTATCTTCAACATTTGACGGAATTACCCGTTTCATGTATTCAATAACTGGAGAAAATTTATTATTCACTAAACTGTTTGTGTCCCTAAGGATAAGCAAACTTTTTAAAATATCAATGGTAGAGTCTAAATCATACATAATATTTTGCTTTGAATATTTTATAAATTCTCGAAGAAGTGTGGACAAATTCTCTGCTACTATTTTTCCGCCAACATCACTTTCTGTTCCTATTCTATCTTCAATAATTTCTTCTGCAAAACGCGGATGTCTGATTTTAACATATTGATTTCGTCCAGCTTCACTGATAGCGATAAGATTTTTGTTAACGTTGTCTTCAAAAATCCCAATAGGATCTTCCTTATCATAGTTTGTCAAAAAATTAATATCAAGTAACTTATTTGCAAATCTGTCAACTAATGAAATATATAGTAAATTTTGTTTATCGTTAGGGGAAATATTAAACATATAGTGTTTAATATAATCTCTTACCCCTTCAAATTTTTCATCAAATGCTTTTAACGCCATAAAGAACGGATATCGTTCAGGCATAATCATAGCCAAGTTTTTTACATCTATTTGTTTTTCCTCATCGATATAAGGCTTCAATTTAGCCAACATATCACTAAACTCACTATCAATTAATACTTTTAAATCGTCATCTGTAGACTTTGCCTTTTTGCCCAAACGTTTTACATATAAGAACACATGCGGCACTGCATTTGCCATCAATTCCCCATTAAATTTTTGCAAATTCTCAACACTGATAAGAGAGCTTTCCACGACAATTAAAATCGACATTCTGACTTGTTTATACATATTTATAATTTGTTTTGGTGAAATTTTTTCATTATATACTGATAATAAGACAACTGGCATTTCTTTACTCAATTCGTATGCGATAAACCTTGCAAGCGTTGTCCCTCCCGCTCCAGGTTCATGTCTTAGTTCAATAATCTTACTAGTTGTTTCAATACTTGCATCCACTATTTCCTTCTTTATTCTCCTGTACTGCCTAATTCTATTTATAGCAAATCCATTTTGAGCCCCATACCAACTTAATACACACCTACCTTGATAAAAAGCCTCTCTATCTTTTTCAATCTCATCACACTGACTATCTGCTATCCCCAAATATGGTATTTCAAAGCAAGAATAATCCTCGAGAACTATACCAACTTTTCCATCTTTTCCACAAATACAATATTCGTTCACTAAGATATTTCTGCTAAATAAAGTCGAAAAATTATTTATGCCCTGTGCAAATTCATGTTCTGTCATTGGATAGCATTCCATTATTTCTTTATAAGAATCTTTCAATTCATCAAATTGTACTTCTGACGACAAAAGATATACCTTTAGCTTATCTTCATAAACCGCATCCAATGCCATCAAAATGCTCTCTATACGCTTCATTCTTCCATTTAAAATGATCACCTTAATAGGTTTTGAAAAGCTCTCTCTATAGCGGCTGAAACTTTCAAACAACTGTGCACCATATTTTTGATTCCATTTTCTGTCTGAGTCAGTAACTGATTCGGGAATATCTTCTAAACCATTCGCCAAAAACCAATAAGGTACACTACTAGCCACATTAAACATCGTTTGCTTTGGATTATTAATATCAAAATAATTCGGTTGAATATTATACTCATTTTGATATGCATAAATAAGACCGTCCTTGCTCGTACATGCATCAAAATCAATAATTAGTGACCAATTAATATACAATATTCGCCTAAGATTCATCATATCCAAATCCATCTTTTCACAGATCAAGCAATAATTATACCTCGAATTTCTATCCCAAAAATCGCACGCCTGCTGCAGATTCAAATATTCTGGAGCTTGAATGGTTTGTATAGGCGGATTTTCATCAATATAAACAACAATATATTTCCTAATTTCCGCATATGAATCCTCAAATTTCAAAACATCAACGTTATTTCCCTGATGCTTATTATCATTATATATGAATTGGTTATTTCTTCGAATTAAACCAAAATTAACACCACTTCCATTCATAGTTGGATCCGCGTATAACTTCATCTGATCATAAAGATATCGTAAATCAACCATTTGCCCATTAGTTTGACGTCCGTTTTCTATAATTTTTACGAGATTATCATGTTCCCTCCATGTCATAACTTTTTCATTGAACAGCGCTCTATAACGCATATTCAAATAACATTTAAGTCCCAATTCAAATGCTTGTTGTAACTTATTCCCCGCAGTGTTTAATTCCTTCTGTGCTTCGATCACATTACCCTCAGCCATCTCAAGATATTTCTTATAGTGCGACTGGCTTTCATTAAATAATGAAATAATTACTTTTTTGTCTTTATAACTATATTTTTTTGACATATATTTTACTCCTTGTTCAACCACACTTTCTGTTATGGAACAATACTTTAATATTGGCTATCCATTAAACATCATCCATATCATCTAAAAATCACTCAAATTTCCATCTTCTGAAAACAATTTTCGATATAGTATTCTCAAACTGAATTGTAAGATTATCCGTCCACAATTACCAGTTTCACCACATTCTGGACAAAAATCCATTCTGGCATGTAAGTATAAATTTTTATAAAAATAATCCGCATCTATCTCTTCTCCCAAACCCATACAAAATCTATCAATTGCGTACTTCGTATACATCGTTTCACTTATTTCAAATCTATTCTCGTTATTAGTCACCCGAATTAAATTCTACTAGCTTTTCCCAGTCAATGCTTCCATCTTCCTTACAAAAACCATTAGAAAACTCTCTTACTAATCTATTGGCAGCCTTATTATAGCTTTCTTTATATTCAGCAATATATTGCTCTGGCATAGTGCCCATATAATCAATAATTTTGATATAAAACTCTTCATCCCCTGTCAACTCTGCCCAGAAACGCCTTCCGGCAAGTTCCTGATACATTTTGGGTTTACCTCTGCCGGAATCACTTTTTTTCCCATAACAATAGCCAATGTATGCTTCATATCTCGCTTTTACCTGTTGTGCTAATTTTGACGCGGCCACAAAGTTCTGTTCCTGCCGTTTCTTACTATCTGCATTAAACACAGATGGGCCGCTTTTTACAGCAATAGCATAAATAGTATTGTTTTCGTCGTCCTGAAGCATAATATCAATACCTTCCGCCAATGCTTTGTTGCCCCCACTGGCGGCTATAGCAATAGGCTCGAAGAAGCAATTCCCAAAAATTGTTTCTTCACTGGAGCTCACAAATGCCGTCAATACAGAGTCCACTATTTCCGATGCACTCTGCATTGCCTTTGCACGATATAAATATGGATTTTTTCGTTTCATTACCTTTTGTATATTTAATCTATCAATTTTTTCAATCAAAGTCGTATAAAAAGTTTCCAAAGATAATGCAATTGCCTGAACAACAGCCTGTTCATCATATCTGCTATTTAGCGGCATATAAGTTTCCTCCCATTTCAAGCGCGTCTCTTATCCTGCTATGTACATTTGTTCCTCTAAATCGCTTCGTTTCCACTAGCGCAGCTCCATCAGCCACCGAAAGCACTGCCTTACCAATAGCTTCCGCCAATCCTATCGGTACAGCATTCCCAATCTGTCTATATTTCGACATCGTGGTTCCCGTAAATATCCAACTGTCAGGAAACTGTTGAATTCTAGCATACTCTCTCACACTTAACGGTCTGGTTTGCGTTGGATGACACATCATTGTAGCTTTTTGCGCCGGAGACGTCACCACAGTCGGAGATGGCTGATCATATGAAAGCCTTCTATAAAACCCAACTTTTCCACCACCCGATTCATACGCTCCTCCCATCGCCACAGGAATAACATTTGGCGGCAAATCTCTCCAGTTTCCACCTTCAGGAACCATTTTAAGAAACTGCATACGTTCTTCTGAAAATACCGTGCATTCGCCCTCATCAAATTCCAAATCTGCAATAGCACTTCGAACCGTTTGCCACTGGTATTCTTTATTTTGATGCATTTGAAAGTGTGTTGGAATAGGTAAAAAGATTTCTTCGCTATCGCGGCTCCCTATCAGCACAAATCTTTCTCTGAATTGTGGTACACCATAATTTACAGCATCTAATACACCATACACTGTTTTATATTCCAATTTATTAAACTCTGCCAATATAACGTCTAAAACAGTTCCCAATTTCTGGTTTGGATCATTTTCATCCCTTTCTGACATCGGCATATGTTTGAGCGGTGCAGACATAATTCCTTTTACATTCTCCATCACAAAAAAGCGTGGCCGAATGTAATCTATCATCCGAATAAAATCCATGAACAAGCTACCTCTGGGATCATTAATTCCCAATCGTTTTCCTGCGGTAGAAAAAGGCTGACAGGGTGGACCACCACAAATTAGAAAAGGTTCTCCAACCAATAATCCTGTTAAGTCCAACAGATACTGAGGATCAATTTCTCTGATATCTCCACCCAAAACCTGATGTCCGTTCGCCTGCATAGTTTTAACACAGGAAACATCAAAATCCTGACCTATCGCAATATTCAATCCGGCCTTTTCCAGACCAATGTCCAATCCCATCGCTCCGGAAAACAATGAAATAACATCTCTATTATCCCTATTTTTAATGAAATCAGCATGTTTCTTCATATTACCCATTAAATATTGTCTCCGCTTTCAATATAGAAAGTATTGTAATATATGACAGTACATATTTTCAGCTATAACTATATAATACAAGTATAAAGCGCACAAATTATATCGTCAATCAATTAATTTTCAGACTATACATAAAGAATTGGAAAAAATTGGGGGAGCAACACCCAAGCCTGCTCCCCAATTCTGCTTTACCTATGTCTTATGAAACTCATTCCATGTTTTAAATCCCCCGGAACGTGAAGCTAAATTCCACCTTCCCGCTCACATCCAGATGATACTCCGGGTGCACCGGCGCACCCCAGCTGTCGTCTCCGCCGACGCCCATCTGCTCCTTCGCCACACGCACCACTGTGTAGTGTACAGGCGGCAGTTCGTAAAAATGCCTTGCATTTTCTATCTCATGGGGTGTGTAGGGCAGTGCCGAAAAGCTTAAGTCTTCCCCGCTGAAGAGCATGCCCCTTCCCCGCATGTCAGTCACTTTCGCCCAGCGCACTTTTGTCTTATTGCCGCATTCCTGGGGCACCAGGTAGGCCGCCATATTGTCCGCCACACGATTGCGGTAAACGCCCAGCTTCGCTCCCTGCTCCTTATCTGTGTACGTCTCCTCCGGGCCGTTTCCATACCACTCCAGGCGGTCATAGTCCGCGTTCAGCTTAAACAGCACGCCAAACTCCGGCATATCCGAAAGCCCCTCCACCGGGTCATAGGTAAGTGTCGTCTGCACACTGCCATCCCCGTATACCTTATAATTCAGCTGGCAGACCGCTTCCGGCGTTGTCTGCAGGTTATAGAGGTAAGTCACGCTGACATGATCCGCTTCCTCCTTCACGACAGGATTCTCAAAAGCTCTCCCCGGTACATCCAGCTCCCGGCCCATCCCTTTGCCGGTGGCATAAAGGCTTGCCAGCTTCCACTGACCCTGTCTGCCCGCCATGTTGTTGCCTTCGTCATTGTCTGTAGGAGCGCGCCAGAAATTCGGTCTGGGAACCGTCTCAATCAGTTCCTTTCCCGCATAACGGTAGGACACCAGTCCGAAGGCTGACGATGCGCCTGCCGGCTCCGCAAACAGCACGTCAAAGCACTCTCCACGCACACCAACGTTATCGTTGCCCCATATGACAGTGAACGGCTTCTTTTCCTCCGCAGGCGCATCCACTTTTCCGATCACCGCCTGCCCAAAAGCAGTTTCATGCCCGGCTTTCGCCCAAAGGGTATCCTCTTTTAAAAGGAAAGACACCGTCACCGCATACTCGCCCGGCACATCGGGTAAGGCAAAGGGCGCCGGATAGGTGCATCTGCTTTCCGGCACGACGGTAATTCCCGCCAGTTCCTTCTTCTCAACGCTGATGCCGTCCCGCAAAAGTTCTGCCACACATCGGAAACTGTCTGTGGAGACAAAGAGGTTTTTGTTCCACACTTCAAAGCCGTCTTTTTTCACCGTCACGGCAATATTCTGATAATTAAACTTCACCGCCTGCATTTTGGGAGAAGCTTCCCGCTCTCCGCCGTAAGCAATGCCGTTGCCGCTGAAATTATAGTCTGTCGGCCTCTCTCCAAAATCGCCGCCGTATGCCTGGAACCATTTTCCGTAACGATCCTTTTTGTATATGCTCTGATCAATATAGTCCCAGATAAAACCGCCCTGGTAGGCCGAATTTTCCCGGTCTGCCAGCTCTGTGTATTTGTGCATCGCACCGCAGGAATTGCCCATTGCATGGGTATACTCACAGCAGATAAAGGGCTTGCCGTCACCGCTCTCCAGATATTCTTCTATGTCCGCCACCTTCGCGTACATACGGCTTTCCATATCGGAGGAATCGTTGTAGCGTCTGTCATTGAAGACTCCCTCATAGTGCACCAGTCTCGTATCATCCAGCTTGCGGAACAGCTCCGACATCTCATAGATCGTCTCCCCGCCGAAGGACTCATTTCCCACGGACCAGATCAGTACAGCCGGATGGTTTTTGTCCCTGTGGTAGCAGGAGCGTATACGGTCATACATCATTTCCTTCCACTCTGCCTTGTCATCGGGCACCACATAGGACATGTCCTTTTTCCCTTTCAGATAAGCGTCCCATGTTCCGTGGGACTCCAGGTTGCTCTCCGCAATCAGATACAGCCCGTAGCGGTCACACAGTTCATAAAGCCTCTCATCATCGGGATAGTGGGACGTGCGGATCGCATTGATATTGTTGCGCTTCATGGTCACAACGTCCTTAACCAGCTCTTCATAGGAGACATATCTTCCCGACACAGAACTGAAATCGTGGCGGTTCGTCCCTTTGAACACAATGCGTTTCCCGTTCAGAAGCATCCTGCCGTTCTTCATCTCAAACTTGCGGAAGCCTACCGGCTGCGACATATACTCTGCCACGCCGCCGTTTTCGCCGCAGCACACAATCTCTAACTGGTATAAATAGGGGTTCTCCGCACTCCAGAGCTCAGGCTTTTCCATCATTTCCTCAAAAGCAAATTCGCTGTCCGCTCCGGTTTCCATACGCAGCTCTTTTTCAAACAAGGTTGTCCCGCCGTCTTTTAAGCAGAATTTATAAACGCCGTTTCCTTTTATCCTGCCATTTACAGTCAGCTTCGCACGGTCAAAGGTTTCACCCTCGAAAAGCGTCTTCACCGTCAGGTCTTCCACATGCGCGGCAGGAACCGCATACAGATACACGCTTCTGTAAATGCCGGAAAAGCGGTAAAAGTCCTGATCCTCGCACCAGCTTGAAGAAGTCCATTTGTAAACCTGCACTGCCAGCTTGTTTTCCCCATTCTTCAGATATGACGTGAGATCAAATTCGGAGGGGGTAAAGCTGTCCTCGCTGTAGCCCACATAGACGCCGTTACACCATAGCGCCATGCCGCTCTCCACACCCTCAAATACGATGCGGATTTCCTTTCCGCGCATACGCTCCGGGACTTCAAAATATTTCACATAGCTTGCCACTGGATTAAACCGCTCAGGGATTTCTCCCGGCAGAATTTCTTCCCTGCCGTCCCACGGATACTGTGTGTTGACATACTTCGGAATATCGTATCCCTCCATCTGGATATGGGCCGGCACCCGGATATCGGCCCAGGATCTGCAGTCATACGTTTCCTGCTCAAATCCCTTCACCGCCGAAGCAATATTCACCGCATAGGAAAATTTCCAGATACCGTCCAGCGGCTGTTTCAGACTGCTCTCTCCCCACACTGCCTCCGCCTCGTTCGCGTAAAGGTTGAGAGCCGCATGGGCGGGCAATACATTCTCCTTAAAGAATCCCGGATCTTTTACTTTGTTGTAATCAGATTGCGTCATATTTCGCTCCTTTCTTACCTCGCTATCGCTAAAATCATTGTTATAACAAAGGTGCCAAAAGCACCTCAAATGTCCAGATGTTTTTGACACCTTATTGTCCGAAAGCAAGCTTTCTCCCGTCTTCCTCATCGTAAATCTGCACGGCTCAATGCCTACGTCACTTCACCGCGCCGGTGATACCTTCCGCGAATGCATTCTGCAGGCAGAAGAATACGACTGCGGTCGGCAGGGTACAGATCAGTACGGCCAGCATCAGCATACCATAGTCCGTCACATAACCCTCTGTCAGGTTGGCCACCACCATAGGCATTGTCTGGCTGGCGGAGTCTGTCATAATAACCTTCGGCCAGAGGTAACTGTTCCACGCATTCATAAAAGTGATTGTCATGGCCGCCGCATAGGTGGAACGCATGGTCGGAATGAACATCTGAAAGAAAATACGGATTTCAGACAGACCGTCGATTCTCGCCGCCTCCATAATATCATGCGGGAAAGATCTCGCGCTCTGCCGGAACATCATAATCAAAAACGGCGTGGAGATCGTCGGCAGGATAAATCCGATTGTCGTGTTTAACCAGCCCGCCTTCGAGCACATCTGGAACAGAGGAATCATCGTCGCCACGAAAGGCACCATCATCGCCAGCAGGATAATGCTCATCAGCAGGTCTTTGCCCTTATCATGGAAAATCTCAAACCCGTAACCGGCCAGAGAGCTGACCAGAAGTGATGCAATCGTCAGGATAGCCGCATACTTAAAAGAATTTCCAAAAGCTCTCCCGATATTCTGCGACGCCAGCAGATTATTTAAGTTTTCCATAAAATAGCCGCCCGGAATCAGCCGCCCGGAAATAACGTCCGCACTCTTATTCGTTGCCGCGCTTACCATCCAGTACAGCGGGAACACAGAGATAAAGGATACGATACACAAAAATACATACATACCAATTTTTCTCACTTTAGTCACGCTTATCACCTACTTTCATCTGCAGGAATGCCAGGACAGCAACCAGAACCAAAATTAAGAAGGACATTGCAGCCGCATAGCCGAAGTTCGGCACATATTTAAATGACATATCATATATGTAATGCGACATGGTGATTGATGTATTCGCCGGACCACCGCTTGTCAAGTTGACCGACTCATCGAAAAGCTGCAGCGTTCCGTTCGTGGACATGATCGCCGTCAGCAGAATCGTAGGCTTCAGAAGCGGCACCGTAATTTTGAAGAAAGACTGTACCGCTGACGCGCCGTCAATCTTGGCCGCCTCATAGACCGAATACTCAATATTTTGCAGACCCGACAGGTAGAATACCATATTGTATCCCGTCCACCGCCAGAGCAGCGCAATGATAATAACAATACGCGCGCTTGTCGTGTTCGTCAGAAACGCGTAAGGCTGATCTAAAATGCCCAGATTCACCAGAATCAGATTCACTAAACCATTGTTGGCAAACAGGGAACGGAAAATAATTGCGTAGGCAACCAGCGAGGTTGCACAGGGCAGGAAAATCATCGTCCGAAAAAGCCCCTTGAATCGCAGATCCTTATTATTCAGTATAGACGCCAGAACCAACGCCAGAATCAGCATCACCGGCACCTGAATAATCAGATAGAAAAATGTATTTTTAATGGATTGGACAAACACCGTATCCTGGAACATTCTAACGTAATTTGAAATGCCGCTCCATTTCATATTCGCGCCAACACCCGACTTAAATGACAAAAGCAAGGCTCTGAACATTGGCACAAAGCTCATAATAAATATCAAAAAAGCGCCGGGCGCAAGAAATACCCACCCCGTCAGATTCTGTTTTTTGCTAAGCGTCATTTTTTTTGACTTGCTCAAAAAACCCCCTCCTTCTCTACCGTTGGAGTAAAAAAGGGGAACAGCTTGCAGAAACTATTCCCCTGTGTTACTTGTTGCTTATTATTGCTTGCCTTGCGTCTCGCCGTGCCAAGGCCGCCTCCGCCATGCCAACCGCCAAACCCGCTTCGCGGCTTCGTCGGTTAACAGGCATTCGCCCTATAGATACCTGTCAGTTCAGCCTTACGAAAGCAAGCTTTCGACGGCTTCTCTGCCATGTATCTGCATGGCTCATTACTGACCCATATTAAAGTTCACGGTCTGCTCTGCGGTCTGGAGCTCTGTTGCGAGGTCGGAACCGTTGATGTAGTTCGTGATAGCGGTTGCAACTGCGTTACGAGCTTCGTAGTAGTAAGCACCTGTGATGTTGGTAGGAACCTTGGTAGCAAAGTCTACGATCTTAGCGGAAACTGCATCGCCGCCGAAGAACTCGTTAGGCTCGCCATATGCGCTGGAATCACCTGCGGGTGCCCATGTTGCAAGAGCGCCGCTGGGAAGGATATTGTCATACAGCTCGTTGCTGCCTGCAAATGTGCTTGCAAGGAAGTCACATGCCAGTTCCGGGTTAGCGCACTTCGTGGTTACTGCCCAGGAAGAACCGCCGTTGTTGGAATAGTTGGTTGCTCCGCTTGCGCCTACCAGGCTGGGCATATTTGTGATTGCCCAATTACCCTTCTGATCCTCCGCTGTCTGGATGGAAGCCATGATCCAGCAACCGTTGATGGTGCCTGCAACGTTACCGCTTACAAAATCGCCTACATACTCATCCCAGCTGTTAACCTCGGTAAGTACGCCCGCGTCTTTGAGACTCTTGTATGTTTCCATAACGATCTTTAAAGTTTCATTGTTCACGATGTTAGCCGTGCCGTCCTCGTTGAAGAGGGAAGAACCTGCGGACTGCAGCATCATCATGATAAGGTCACACTCGCCTGCCTGCATGGAGATGAGGGGCTTGCCTGTCGCCTCCAGAACCTTCTTGCCGTTCTCAAGATACTGGTCGAAGGTGATGTCCGTGAAATCATCGATGGTCAAGCCTGCCTGCTCCAGAAGGTCTGTACGATAGCATGCCACAACTGCACCGTTATCAAAAGGTACGCCGTAGTTCTTGCCGTCGATTACGGAATAAGCTGCCTTACCTGCTGCAAACTGCGAAAAGTCTACACCGCTGTTTGTCAGATCCATACACACATCAGGGAATGCCAGCACGTTTTTCTGGAACGCGTTATCCTGCATCAGGAAGATATCCGGCAGTGTGCTCAGATCGCCGGAAGTAGCCGCTGTGGTAAGTTTCGTCTGAATATCATCCCAAGGAGTCTCAACTACATTCAGCTTGAAGTCCGGGTGATCTTTCTGGTAAACCTTCTCCGCCTCATACATGGCGTTCATGTTAAATGCAGGATCCCAACACCATACGGTCAGTGTCTCATCGCCGCCTGCTGACGCGTCTGCTGCGGGCGCTTCTGCATCCGCTGCGGGTGCTTCCTCCGCTGCCGGAGCCTCCGCCTCCGCACCGCCGTCTGCTGCCGGAGCCGCAGGTGTCTCAGCGGAACCGCCGCCGCATCCAGCCAGTGAAAGAACCATTGCAGATGTCAATAAAGCTGCTAAAATCTTTCTTTTCATTTCTGTTTCCTCCCATTCTTTCTTTTTGTGCATATTGTGCACTGCACTTTTTCACTTTCCATCAGCCTCCAAATCCGTTTCGTCATTTTGTATATCCATCGCGTAATTTTTGACTGATTGTATATGCATTATAACTCCATATTCCTCTTATGTGTTATCGTTAAAAGGCAAAAAAGATGCAAATTCGACCATGAATTTGCACCTTAAACGTTTACGTTGCCGGAATTATCACATTGTATCTGTTGAAAGCTTTATCTCAGTCCATTAACTACCATCCTTTGTAAGCGGAAATTTTATAATCCAGCAGTTTTGTCTCATAATTCTCCGGGTGGATTTTCCACTGATAGGGCGTAATATTGAGAACCTTCTTAAAATTTCTGTTGAAGGTGGACACCGACTGAAACCCGCATCTCTCAGCTACCAGCTCCATGCTGTCCGTATGTTTTTTCATATATTCGCAGGCCATCTGCACCCGCACCAGATTCAGATAATCAGAGGGCGTCATGTTCATAATCTTTTGGAACACTCTCCGAAAATGTGTTTCTGACATATGGCTTACCTGCGCCAGATCCCCGATGGTCAGTTCCTGCGCATAATTCGCGCCAATATAGTGAAGGGCAAAAGAAATCTGGGAAACACCCCTGCTCTGTTTCCTGACCTTTACTACTTTTTCTTGGTTCATACGGGCAATATTGATAAAAAGTGACAGAAGCAGTCCTTTCACGCTTTCTGCATAAAAATCTTTCTTATAGCGCATCTCGTCCATGATGGTCTTGATCAGCTCCGTCATCTCGGGATACCCCATCGCCTCCACCGCCCATGCGCGATTGTTGATGATCGCGCTCAGATCATCCGCATAGAGCGGGTCTTCTCTGTATACTTCCCGCAAAAGCGCCTCCACATCGACAAACAGATACTCCCAGCGGCTTAAGGAAAAGTGATAGCTGTTCGTATTATGCGGAAAGTTTTTGGGAATGATCGTGAACATATCCGGCTTATAGGATACCGTCTCATCATCCAGCACAACCTCGCCGCTTCCATCATAGCAGTATCCGATTTCCATATAATTGTGAAAATGCAGGCAGTCCATATCTTCACCATAAGGGCGGACCCACGCCTCTCCCAGCAAGGCAATACATGGCTCATTCTGTGGGATCTCATAATAACGAAATTCAATTTCCTGTTTCTTTTTCGCCGCCATATGTAATCTTCCCCCTATTCGGACTAACCTGTGTTCGGATTTAGCAGGTAATAAGTAATATCCCAGCCCTCTCCTATCATATCGTAAGTTTGCCATATATACAACTCAAAAAGTCCGTTATTTTGTCTGCCCTGCATACTTTCCGAACCAAAGCAGAACGCCCCCGACAATGCAGCGTCGAGGACATTCTTTCACAGACATATGTTAATAGGGGATATGATTGGAAATATCTTCTACCAAATCCGCACCACTGCAATCACTCCACATCCTGCAATGCATCGAAATCCTCCTCGCCAGTGCGGATTTTTACAACCTTATCCACGTTGTAGACAAAAATCTTTCCGTCTCCGATATGCCCTGTATAGAGGGCTTTCTTGGCCGCTTCCACCACCGTATCCACAGGTATTTTACTGACAACCACTTCAACCTTTACTTTCGGCAGTAAGGTAGCATCCATCTCTACGCCCCTGTACTTTTCACCCGCGCCCTTCTGAATACCGCAGCCCATTACCTGGGTCACCGTCATGCCTGTCACGCCCAGATCGTTCATGGCCTTGCGCAGCTTATCGTATCTGGACAGCTTCGCAATGATCGTCACTTTATAGATACCCGTAGCCGACGCCATCGGTACCTGCGCCACCTTCACCGCTGCATCCTTCTGTATCCGGGATGCCGCATCGTACTCCTCCACGCCAAGACTTGTATTTTCATTCACATCCATAACCATTGCTCCCGACACATCCATAATACTGAAGCCGGAGTATGCGGAAGCCAGCCCATGCTCCGTAGTGTCCAGGCCTACGATTTCCTCCTCCTGAGAAGCGCGCAGACCCACTGTCGCCTTAATCACCAGAAATACAATCGTAATGGTCACAAGCGTCCACGCCGCTACCGAAGCAAAACCGACCAGCTGTAGTCCCATCAGTTTCAGACCGCCGCCGTAAAACAGACCCGTAAGCTCCGTGCCGGAAGCGTCTGCTATAGAGTAACCCGGCGCGCTATTGGTCGCAAAAAGGCCTACTGCAAGAGTTCCCCAGATACCGTTCATCATATGCACCGCCACTGCGCCCACGGGATCATCGATCCGCAGCTTATAATCCAGCAGCCAGACCCCGAATACCACCAGCAGGCCTGCTACCGCCCCGATTACAATGGCCCCAAAAGCGTCCGTCACATCGCAAGGCGCAGTGATCGCCACAAGACCCGCAAGGGACGCGTTCAGGCACATGGAGACATCGGGCTTTCCGTACCTGACCCATGTAAATACCATACACACTACTGTTGCAACCGCAGGCGCGATCGTCGTCGTCACAAAAATGGAGCCGAGCTGTTCCACGCTCACCGCCGCCGCGCCGTTAAAGCCGTACCAGCCAAGCCAGAGGATAAACACACCAAGCGCGCCAAGGGGAAGGCTGTGTCCGGGAAAGGCATTTACCTTAGTAACCCTGCCGTTCTTATCCATATTGAATTTGCCGATACGGGGTCCCAAAATCTTCGCTCCTACCAGAGCAGAAATGCCGCCTACCATATGAATCGCACAGGAACCTGCAAAGTCATGGAACCCGATCTGCGAAAGCCAGCCGCCGCCCCAGATCCAGTGCGCCTCAATCGGATAGATCAATGCGGATATCACGCCGGAGTAAATACAGTAGCTCAAAAACTTTGTGCGCTCCGCCATAGCTCCGGAAACGATTGTTGCCGTAGTCGCGCAGAACACGAGATTGAATACAAAATTTGACCAGTCGAAGCTCTCATAGGCCGTGAAAATGTCGAAGCCGGGCCTGCCGATCAGTCCGGCCAGATCCTCGCCAAGTAAAAGGCCGAAGCCGATCAGAATAAACATTACCGTACCGATACAGAAATCCATCAAGTTTTTCATAATGATGTTTCCCGCATTCTTCGCTCTGGTAAATCCCGTCTCGACCATCGCAAATCCGGCCTGCATCCAGAACACCAGCGCGGCGCCGATTAGAAACCAGACACCGAAAATCTGTCCGTTTAAAACCTCCATCATCTCTTCCATAATTTTTCCTCCTCTTCAAAACAATTTGATGCCATGGCATGTAGCAGCGCATAAAAGTAAAGGCGCCTTGAGTTTCCTCAAAGCGCCTTTGCTCTTATGTCTTGGATTGTAGCACTGGCAGTTTACCATGTCAAGCATTTTTTGTATTTGTGTATAAATGTATTTTTGTATACCACGCGAAGGCTTACTCCTTCGGACTACTTTGAATTTGCTGTCCGTCTTTCCAGGATTTCCTTTCCAGATCTATTTTCTACAGTGTTAAATCCTCAATATTAACACCAAGACTGGACAGCTTGGCTACAAGCCCCCTCAACTGATAGTCCAGTTCCTTATTGACTGTGTCTCCATTCGCCTGCTTAATACGCTGCAGATTCATATAATTATCAATAGTTACTGTAATTAATTCCTTCTCTGTCATCTCCTGTACCATCCTTTCACCGTCCTTTTTAATGATGATTTTTATGTGATACACTTTCATTATAATAGATGGCCAAAAAAGTGTAAAGCCCGTCTCATTTCATGATTTCGCCTGCTGTTTCCCGAATTGCATCTGCGCAAAAATCACCGCAGCAAACACCAGCACGCACCCCAGAATTTCCCGGCCGGTCATGGTCTCGTGCAGAATCAGCATACCCGCCAGCACGGAGAAAACCGATTCCAGACTCATCAGCAGGGACGCGATGGCCGGATTGATCCCGTTCTGTCCCACGATCTGCAGCGTATAGCCCACACCGCAGGACATGACACCCGCATATAACAGCGGAATCCACACATCAATACTCCCGAGAGACTGCATCCACGCCGCCGCACCCATCTGGCGCATCTCCACAGCAATCATCGGAAACATCCCCCACGCGCCACACACAAAAAACTGGATACACGCCATGCGTACCCCGTCCACCAGCGGGGAGAAATGGTCTATCACCATAATATGTACGGAAAAACAGACCGCGCACAAAAGCACCAGCCCGTCGCTGAACTGAAAGGAAAAACTGTCAGTCAGACAGAGAAAATAGAGCCCTACAACCGCCACCAGAATACTGATCCAGACATTCCAGCCGCATTTTTTTTTGAAGAAAATACCAAGCACCGGCACCAGAAGAATATAACATGCCGTCAGAAATCCGGCCTTACCAGCCGTGGTGCCGTAATACATGCCCATCTGCTGAAAGGTGCTCGCCACAAACAGCACCATCCCGCAAAGGGTTCCGCCCAGCGACAGCCTGCGCCTGTCCTGCGCCGACTGCGGCTTTTTGCCAGCTGTATACTTGTCGAGAAAGGGAATCACCGGCAGGAGCACGAGCCCGCCCATAAAGGATCGTATACAGTTAAAGGTATACGGCCCCGCCGACGCACCGCCCTGTCTCTGTGCCACAAAAGCGACGCCCCAGACAAGGGCGGTGAGAAGCAGCAGCACGGAATTGCGCGCCTTTACATTTATCGTTGGTTTTTTCATCCTATCATCCTCCCCAAATTACAGTTCTTTCACCAGAAGAAAATGCCTTTTCCCATCCAGCCGTGACTCCCCGGAAAGCGTAAATCCCAGCTTTTTACACAGATTCAGAGATCTCTCATTCTCCGGCTGCACGAGCGCCTGCACACGATCCATCAAAAGCGTCTCTCCGGCATAAGCGAGAACCGCACTGCAGACTTCGTATGCGTATCCCCGCCCTTGCCAGGGCACACCGAACACAAAGCCCAGCTCCGGCAGATCGCAGCCTTCCCGCCAGCTTATCCCTGCTCTGCCTATCACCACGCCGCTCTCCTTTTCCAGCGCTGTCCACATACCATACCCGTAAAAGGCGTATACTTTCTCTATATAATCTTTTGTGTAAGCGATCTCCTCGTCCCTGTCCGCAAACAGATTTTCCATATACTCGGTAATGGATGGCTCCTCGTAAATCTGGTAAAAACTGTCCACATCCTCCACTGTTGTCTCCCGCACGATACATCGTTCTGTTGTAAGAATTTCCCACGGCAGCCCGGCAAGGCGGCGGTACGCCAGATCAAAGGATTCCTGATCCATCTCCTCCAGGTTTTCCACCGCATAAAGCGCACCGGGAAAAGATTCATCCCGGTTATTTTCATGCAGACAGGGCAGCACATAGCAGCCCTGGTTTCGCATGGCAGTGTAGACCTCTGCCTGATCTGTGACATATAAAGGCTGTTCCCACGATGAATGACATATTTTTTTCAACATAGCTATCACTATAACACAATTCTTCCAATCCCACAATTTTTCCTTTACCTCCCCGCCTCTTTCTTATAGAATAGGAGATAAGTCAATGACAATTTGAGAAAAGAAAGGAACTATCAATATGGCTCAGCAAAATCCAATCGTAACTTTTACTATGGCAGACGGCAGCATCATCAAGGCAGAATTATATCCCGAGATCGCGCCTGTCTCCGTCAACAACTTTATCAGCCTGATTCAGAAAAATTTCTATGACGGTCTGATCTTCCACCGGGTTATCAAAGGCTTTATGATCCAGGGCGGCGACCCGGAAGGCACAGGCATGGGCGGCCCCGGCTATTCTATCAAAGGGGAATTTAAGCAGAATGGCTTTGAAAATGACTTGAAGCACACGGAGGGCGTTCTCTCTATGGCAAGAAGCATGCAGCCCGACTCCGCAGGCAGCCAGTTTTTCATTATGCACAAGACAAGCCCCCATCTGGACGGCGCTTATGCGGCGTTTGGGAAGGTGATTGAAGGTATGGAAGTGGTGAACCGCATCGCTGAAGCAGCCACCGATTATGAGGACAGACCCCTTGAAAATCAAGTGATGCAGACAGTTACTGTAGATACTTTCGGTGTGGATTATCCGGAACCGGAGAAACTGTAAACAGTGACTTCTGGACAGTTCGTCTAATGTTTGTCTTTTCCTCCTTAGCTTTGGCCTAAATATTCATCATTATAGAGATTTTGCATGGCCCATTATCTCCTGAATAAGCAACTGAAATGAAGGATGATAATGGGTTCCCTGCTGTTTTTGCCTGTTGCGTTCATAACAAATTGATTCCATATCGCCATATCTTTCCTGGTTCTTCTTTATCATCAAATTGTGTTTTTTCGTAAAAAGGATATGTCACTTTAACTTCATCCAGATGATCTAATGCAAAAAGACACGTTCCCAATGCCATCGGCTTTGATCCGATTGTGCATAAATTAAGCAGGGTTCCCCTGTAATCCTCTAAAATCTGGCATAATAGGTTATAGACGTCAAACGGATTATTTGCTACCGCACATCGAACATTTTCGCGGCCGATTTTATTAATAAAATCTTCGTTATTAAATAAACTAACATCCTTAAGTTTAGCTGTATACGAAGGGAATCCGTTTACAGCGAGAGTCTGTAGGATTTCCTGCCCTTCTTCTGCAAGCGAAAAATATACCTGTCCGGCTAAACCACCATCAAATCCAAGAAAGATAACCAAAATTTCCTTTTCATTCTCACCCGAGTTACAATATCCTTGTATCGGTGCACATCTTCGCTCTTTCTTCTTTTTGTTGTGATATGCATCAAAATACCCTTCTTCATAGATATAGAACTTCGGTTCAGTATAAAATACATCTATATGCTCTACTTGAATAACATTTTTTAACACCATCATAATACGGTAAAGATTTGGAATGCTAAATCCTGTAATATCAAACGCAATGCGATCTTTCTTTTGAATGTTTACTTTAGTTAGTTCGCGAAGAGCAGCCATATCAGTCTCTTCTCGTATTGCAGTAGAAAGCGGTGTCCCAAGATCACAATAGAATAAATCCTCTTGTTCTTGGCTGATATTACTATGAAAATTCTTATAGTCCATAATAATAGTTTTATCAATATTCAGATTTTCTTTTAATTTCAAGAAAGCCGCCCTGCTTCTTCTTTCTATATTTGGGGCCAGTAAAAAGTAGTCATACGCTTCCCTGTCAAATATGTTTTCTTCAGTCACTAATTCCATATCATAAATCTGTTGAACCATCCTCATTCTCCTTGACAAAATCAAACATTCTGAACTGTTGCATTTCTTCTTTATTTCCTTTAACATACTTTTTAGCGTCTATCGACTTATGGAGCATTAAATTAAAATTTTGCTTGCTTATTATAGGATTAAAACCACCTCGCGTCCTATATGAATATTGATATATTGGCGCAAAAATTCTGTTTAATAAATAGAGTTCTCCCCTTGCTGTATTTCCAACAGACTTTAACTGCCGTTTATTTTTTCTTATAATTGCACCTGAGTTTATCAATTCAATCAGATAATAGTTTAACTCGCTATCATTTCTAATTTCATTTTCATCGGCAAAAGCAAACTGGTTTGTTTCTGGATATTTGCCCCATAGATCACGATGATACTCTTCAAAGATACTCCCCATGCTGTCAATAAATGTATATAACTTATTACCATTGTTACTGGACATGGCAATCTTGCGTCTTTGGTCTTCCGCTGTATCCACAGCAGCAAAAGTTTGAATCTGCCGACATATGGGTTTTCCGTCTTTCAAGTCTTCCAACATTGAATCGTTCATATGTTTGAAAGTGTTTCTGCATAAGGATATAAAATCATTTATTGAGCCACTGGAAAGTTTTAAAAACGTGTTAAAGCTGTAGTATTGCTTGCGTTCTCCGTAAACAGTAAGCAATATATAAAGTAATGTAAGCCGATATTTGCCAGAATAGTCAAGCCGATATTTCTTTATATCTTTTGACTCAATGGGATTGCTTTTAATATAGGAACTCAGCTGCTTAGCATCCCTCAACTCCCGGTATTTTCTGCTTAGCGCACCGATTTGATTATATTGACCACCTCTCATTACACGAAGTATATTATACATTTCCATCAATTTCTCATCACAAGATAGTTCTTCTATAACTTCTTGCATGCGATTCTGCTCAGGAAAATACTCTCTTAATAATTTAAAGTGTTTTGTTCCCTTTCCAACAATGGACGCAGCTTCTTCATCAAAATCCTCTTTTTCTCCTAATATACCGGCAATATCAGTTAAACAATTTTCCCTAAAAATATCGATACTTTTTAATCTTTTCTTTGAAATATTTACAGCAAATTCTTCATAATCCTTATCTCTTTTGTAGTTAAGTGGACGGAGAAGAAAATCCCGATCAACCTGCAAACGCTCAGCTGATACATTCGTTTTGTTGTTATCCATTCCTGCGGGTCTCATGCCCAGTCGATAGGTTAAATTAACAGTATCGTCCACTTGTTTGAGCAGTGTGTTGATCAGCGGCTGAAAAATGCCGACATTTTCATATTCATCCAGCCATATAACAAACAGAACATCTTCCCAGCCGGGAATATCATTGCTGATTGTACAGATTAAGTCTGTGACTAACCCTCTTGATCCGATTAATGGCATCATTTTATTAATCCATCCATCATCATAAATAGCGGAATTGAGAATTTGATCCATTTCTTTAATTAAACTATTAATATACTGGCATACTCCATTAATGGAAGAATGTTCAATCGAAAAGAAAGAACATAACACCTTTTCGACCGTATATGTGTCACAATCACCATAAAAATCTTCTAATATTTCCAAAATTTGACGTACAATAAACAGTTCATAATAACGTTTAAAAATTCTTTCTTTATTCACAACATCACAGTCTAACTCTTCAAACAGATTACGAAAATCTTGTTTATATCGAAAATATACGCCAACGCTTCTATTTTTGAAAAAATTTAATTTTTCTTCCATTGAGACACTGTCACATAACTTTTTCTGGATAAAGTAGGATAAATATTTCATAATCATAGTTTTACCAGTACCACGAATTCCTTCAATTACTATAGGAGTTCTGCAAGTCAATAATTCGCCCTCACTTAAATCATATAGGCGAAAGGGACTACACCAGTACTGCTGGACCTCCAAATACGACATATCCCTCGCCGTACATTCCGAAAAAGGATTCTTAATAATATTTTCTGCCATCTAATATATACTCCTTTCCGCTATATATCTTTGGATATCTCGTAAATAAAGGCACCCAGCCGTTTCCAGTTCCCCAAAATATGGGAAGCGTATTGTCTGGAGTATTATAGTCAAGCCCTATCATATACTGCCCGTTTTTATATCCTAAAGGATGTGACTCCATATAATCCCATCCCATTACTGCCCTTTGTCCATATGCTCTGCAAAATTCTTCAGCAGTCGGTTTTATTTCTGCAATTCTTTCATCAGAAAAAGCATACGCAGATTGTGAGAAAGCTTTATCCCGTTCGTCTAACACCATCGTGGAGATGACTTTTATGTGATTGGAGTTATCCGAAGAACCGCTTAATTCTGTAGCAGCTTTGTCTGTTGCGATTAACATTGCAGCATATGTATTTTCTGCACTTATTTTTCTGGAACGTATATATTCGAGCGCCTGATTTCCTGAAATAGTGACATCATCTATATATACCAGATTTTTATAGGTTTTTGTTGAATCTATTTCAAAACTGCCTTTTGCCAATAAGTTTTCCTGCCTAAAATGATATAATATATTATTACCGCTTTCGCTGTCGTTTCCCAATCCAACAAACAAGGTATCAGTAAGTATGTTATTTATGGCATCTGCCAGTTTCATACCCGTATATTCTTGAAGCTTTTCGTGCAAATATTGATTATATAGATTTTTACAAAGTAAGCGTATATCTTCTTGTGTATAATAAGTAAAGTGCGCAAGAAGCCACAGCGCCAGTTTTCGTTCATTTTCAATCTTATTGAAGAATTGTCCATTAAAATTGTTCAGCCACGATTCTATTTGTGCGTTTGAAATTTTGTTTTTCCATGCAACTACTGATGTGTTAAGAATAATTTTTATCAATCGTTCTGAATTCAAACGCTTCTCAATTATTTCCTCTGCCCTTTCTTTGCTTATCATATGTTTCCTGGAACCTCCCCTTTGATCCATTTGCGTATGTTTCATTAATTTCTATGCCAATCCACTGTCTATTTAGCTGCTCGGCAACTGCTCCCGTCACATTACTCCCAGCAAAGGGATCAAGCACTAAATCATTTTCTTCAGTGAGAAATTTAATAAAAAAACCAGGTACTTCATGAGGCATTCTTGCCGGATGAATATCCAATCCGTTTTCTTTGCAGTATTCAAAATAGCTTCCTTTGCTAGCCGTATTAGCAGCAATTATTACATTTGCAGGAATAGCTCCGCCATTATCTACCATAAATGAGCTATCTCCAATTACATGTTCCGATGGTCTGCGCCCTGCATTATACGATTTTCTATTAATCAGCTTCTGCATTTGTTTGCTGTACTGCTCAAGTACATGCCTATTGTTAGCTTTGGGATTTGGTGTATTTGATAACCACCATATTCGTGTAAAAGCATCTTTCACGCGAATTCGGCGTTTGTTTACCCATTCTATCGGTGCAGGCAGCGCGGATGGATTATAGTGAATAAATTCCTGACATAAATACAAATCACCTTTTTCTTTAAACTTTAATAATGTTTCAAGCGGTAAAGTAGAATGCACGGGCAATCCCTTTTCCCATGCATTTCCAATTTCTATCACAATGGATCCGTCATCTGCCAAAATATTACTTAGCAATGGAGCTAACCCGGAAAACCATTCCAAATATTCTTCGCCGGTCATATTTCCATAACGCTTAGCCCTATTTAGCGGAAATGGCGGAGAAGTAAAAATTAAATTGGCTTTATGACCTTCATTTGTATCTATAAAGGAACTAATAATTTCCTCGCAGTCTCCAAGATACATTTTTCCACGCGGTGTCTCATAGTATAAATTATTCATATATAGTTATTCCCTTTGTCGTTTGTCCCTAATCTCATTTCAGAAAAGTTCATCTATCTGGGAAAAGTATATCATATTTTTCAAAACAATAACATGATTTT
>Ga0137308_100113_pt1 | contig 144725 bp, 112 predicted proteins | sample Inofrocosms_June_FD_97181 | JGI IMG/M metagenome (GOLD analysis project Ga0137308, IMG submission 97181) | Mouse cecal microbial communities from Vienna, Austria - N-Acetylneuraminic and N-Acetylglucosamine D2O microcosms_June | ecosystem: Host-associated > Mammals > Digestive system > Large... | reverse complement strand
TCAAAAAGAATATTTCCCTTATCATACTTGAGCAGTCCAACCAAAATTTTTATCAATGTAGATTTTCCCGAACCCGATTCGCCGACAAATGCTATTTTTTCACCTCTTTTAATAATCAGACTGACAGATTGAAGCACCTCTTTGTTTTCATAGGAAAACGATACGTCCTCAACATGAATTTCGCTTAATGGTGCAGGGAAATCTATGCCTTGTTCAAGCTGTGTATCTTCTTTCAAATCTAACAGCCCCGTAAACCGCATCCAAGTCGTTTTATTCAGTTTGTACTGTACATAAATAACGTTAAAAATTGCGATAGGAGTATACGCATTATCAATCAATGTGATTAAAGCAACTACAGAGCCAATGGATAAATGGTTGTTTCTCCACGCATAAGCTAAAATCCCAACATCTAAGCAGGCAACTAATAATGCAAATATGGTGAAAAACGCTTCGTGTATCATAGTCATTTTTACTTTTGATGATACTATAACACGCTTTGCAGCCAATGCCTTTTTTACTTCATTTGGAAATTGATGTTTCATGCGGAAAATCGGCATTTCCATAAAGCCACGCACAAGAAAATGGTTTAATTCTTCCTCGTTTGTCAGTATCTTTTCCTTTACCTGATACAATCCCTGCAGCAGCAGATTCGTTACCAAAAATACAATAATATATCCTGCCAAAAGAAAATATGTAATCGTTCTGTCTATTTTCCAGATAAAATATAGGCTAAAAAGAATTGTCGGCAGTAAATTTCTGACGACGCTAAACCAAAAGTCATAGAGAACACCTTTTCCTGCATTAGCCCCATTTTCAATCTGTTGAACCAACTTTCCTGTTCCTAACTTTTGGTATTCAGAATAATCCATTCTGCCAATCTTACGCAGTGCCAGTAACTTAAAATCCAGGTAAATCTCATTTCCAAGTTTGGCAGACGGATATTCGTCTATATAGTTCATTCCATAATTGATAAAAAGAATGGCACCATAAAATAAAATCCCATAAACGGTTATTGTTCTGTCTGTCAGTCCGTCTATAACCTTTTGAAAATAGTCAGCTTTGTAGTTTGACATAAAGGCATTGAATAAGCCGATTAACAGATAGACAATTACCCATTTCTTGTTATTTCTTAAAACTTCTTTCATATAACGCATAACTGTACTCCTTTTCTGAAATGACAAAAATTGTCATTCGATAATATTGTCATTAGAACAGTACAGTTGCAACTGTCAGCAGGTTCAATTATCCTCAGCACAATCTGCTAACAGTTGTATCAACTGTACTGAGTAAATATCTCGGATATATTTCATAAATAAATTCACCTCCATTCTCTTTTTCCAAACAAAAAATCTTCCCATAAATACAACAAAAACAACCCAAATACTTTTGGGTATATTTTGCCATTCATGCGGAAAATTTTCAACATCCAACATTATTCAAATCGCAAATATGATTATCAATTTCTTCGGTAGTAACACGCGAATGAACGAATTGAATTACTACCACTACAAAATAGCATTTTTCATTGTTTTTGTCAATAACCTTTTTCTTTCAATCTCCATTATGATGTGGTAATTTATCTTGCCCTCTTATCCTTACTTTTTGAAGTGTGTTTCGTTTGTCTATCTGCATTTTCTCTTTGATAATTCTGTAATCGTTTGTAAATGCTATCTTCCTGCCTGTCGGCTTTGTCTTGATAATTGTCATTAGCTGTTATAGAGACAGCAAAGATTTTGTAGAAATCATGTACCGTTTGAAATCCATACCGTTTAACAATCCCCGACAAACCGACTTTGAGAAGGTCTATTTCCTCGTTCTTGCGGTCAATCCTGTTTTGCAGTTCCCCTCTCTTTGTCAGCTTTGCCAATCCTTTCAGGCTGTCACGTTCAAGTTCTAAAGCATTGCGCTCCCTCTCTGCGTCAAAGATAATCCCGTTTTGACGGTTCAGTTCCTTATAAATATTCAGCAGCTTTGGATATGCGGCGGCTCCTGTTTTTGTGCTGACGGATTGGCAGCCGGTTCTTTAAGGCGGCTATGCTCCTGCTTTGGCGTTTTATCCGTCTGCGGTATTATTTCTGCCGTTCTTCCCCCGCTTGGCTCTGCAATCGGCGGTAACAATTCTTTCTCAAAAAACTTTGCCGACAGTTCCCTTGCCTTATCCAATACTTTAGAAATCAGCAATGCCAGCGCCGTAACAGCAGTCATAATAATACTTCCCAGACGTTCCGGCTGACTGCCGAATATATCAACGGATTCTTTGATGCGGTCTGTGATATATTTTTTCTTTATCTGTTGTATCTCTGCCGGAAGTTCAAGTAGGTGCCTTTATCTGAAAGTATCATAGTAAACATTTTGTGTATTATTTGTCAAAACAGACAACTTTTCATTTTCGGCCTGCAAGCGTTCTATCCGCTCCATATTTTTATCCGGATCCGCCAGCAGTTCCGCCAAATAATCCAGTTCACGCAATTCACTTTCACTCAGAGCCTGTATTCCGCCGCGAAGATATAAGGGCTGATAAGAATAAAAGATTTCATTGTTCATCAATGCGTGAAAATCCATAAACAAGTATTCGCAGACACCCTCCAGAAGATTTGGCAAAAATACGTCTAATTTTTTGTTCAACGTATTGTTTCTCAAGCCAAGCCACGCCTCCGAAGCAGTTACGAACTTTCGGCGCGGCAAATCAAATTGACTGTAGCCAAAACGTTGTTCATATTCATAATAGCCGTCAACATCTGCCAGAACCCACCGGTTTTCACCATAATCCCAATATTCATTAACCCAGTGCTCCATATAGCCCTCGCCCGCATCGCCAAAATCCATAAACCCGGCCCTTGAACGGCAGGGGATACCTTTTGCTTTTAAAATAGCGCTGAATAAAACGGAAGCCTGCCTGCAAGATACGGTAATTCTTTTAGTCACATCTCTGTTCTTGGTAAATCCCGCCTCATCTAAGCGTAAAATGCCGGCAATCATTGCGACGGCTGTTATATATAACTCATCTTCATTTTTAAAACGATACTTTGGATAGGACGCAAATTTTCCAAAATAGGTATCCTCCAAATAAGGGGACGGCTCTGTAAAATACATGGACGGATGAGTAATCTGATCGCAGACCAGCATTCCTATGGACGGTATATCATCCGGCAGCGATAACACAAATTCTTTATATAATCCCACATATGTATATATGCTGGTTTCTAAATAACGCCGATACACTTTTTCATTCATACGTTTTCTATATCCTCCTGCTGTTTATTAAGCAAGCGGCCCGCTCTGCTTAAATACTAGCAAAATAAAAAATTTAAGTCAATACGGGTGAAGCAAAAAGAAATAGCATCCCAACCGCCTAAAGTCAGATGCTATTTCCGCTAACCAAATACCCTATACTGAAGGAATCGGAACTTTGATTCCGATCCTTTCCGCGCAAAGGCGTCCCGCCTATCCTTCTATATCTGCCCAGTCCGGTCCGTCCTCCACATTTCCGGTCACATGAATGGAATGCCCGTAAAACATATCCCCGTCCAAAAACCAGAACTCAAATTCTCCATCCTCCTGTGCCTGAATGGATTCCAGTTCCATGCGTTCCATAAACTGCTCACGGCTGACCAGCTGTTCGTCCTCTTCGGCAGCTTCCGATTCTTCCTCGTACACCGTGCTTTCCGCCCAGTCGTTGGCGAGTTCCAGCAGTTCATCCGCCGCGTACTCCCGTATCCGCCGATCCCATCCCCTCTGATCTTCCATCAATGTCCGGGCCGTCTCCATGGCGCTTTCCATGGTCTTCTCGTCATCCCTGTCAAAGGAAAGTCTGATCTCTGTGCCCAGCCAGTCCTTCTTTGTCTCAAACCAGTCCACGGTACGGTCCAGCACAAATGTACCGAGTCCCTCCACTTCCATGGTGACTTCCCGCATCTGCTCCTCCAGGATCTCCTTCAGTTCCGGATCATTTCCCTCCTGCGCCGGCCCCGTCATAAGCAGGTATCTCCCGTTCCTGGAGGGCCGTACACGACACCGGATCACAGAATCTCTCTTTACCGTGCTGCGCAGATGTTCCAGAAGCCTGTCATCCGCCACAGTTGACAACAGAATCTCCTCCCGATGGATTTCGCCGCCCGCTTCCTTCCATGCCGTCAATTCAACCGACGCACTCCAGAGCTTTTCTTTGCCCAGTTTGGCTGCTCCAAATCCACTGGCGCCGACCACCGCCTGGATCTCCAACTCCTGCGGCAGAGAATCCTCCATCTTGTCTTGGTACTCCTGTGTCTGAACTATGGATTTCCACAGTTCCATCCCTTTACTTGTTTTCGTTAATTTCAACATAACTCCTCCTTTACCGCCATATGTATATTATCTCGCATAAAGCATTCCTTTTCAAAAATACAAAAGGCCGGCATCCTGTTTCAGATACCGGCCTTTGATTTGGCTGCGTTTACTGTGTCGCGTCCGCCGTGGTCAGGTACTGGCTCACCGCGTATACCACCTGGCCGTTGTACTCCAGCTGGGACCAGCCTGTGTCGGGATTGATGCCGATCCGGCGCGCGTTCTGCCCGTTGCTGAGCTGGGTAATCACCGTCAACTGCCCCTGATCCGTGCTGGGCTCGCTGCGCAGATTTGTCACATCCTTGGCTGTGACAATCTCATCCACCGGATCAAACTCCATGCCCAACGGATTATCCGGTTCGGGATCTCCCGCCGATGATATGGGATCCTCCGCTGCCCCCGGGCTTGTCTCCGGTGCGCTGGACTGTACGCCCCAGTCCGCAATAGAGTCAATAGAATTTTCCGTGTTCTGTCCCGGCAGCGCGGCGGGAGGGTTGGCGTGAGTGACCTTCCACACCACAAAACAGAATATCACCACCACCGCCACTATCACCACCATGGTCACCAAAGTCTGTATAGGATTCAGTTTTTCATCTTCCAGAGTCGATGCTCTTTCTTCTTCATAATTCCGTCTCATATTTTTTGACCTGTGCCTCTATCAAATCCATATCTTCAAAATAATTGATGCGCATTGCGCTCTTGACCTCGGACAACGTCTGCGCCGCCGCCTCCCGGGCGATCTCGCTGCCCCGCTTCAGGATATTGTAAATCTCGGGGATGTCCTTTTCATATTCCCTGCGCCGCTGCCGGATGGGCTCCAGTTCCTCCTGGATCACATTGTTCAGCAGCTTCTTCACCTTCATATCCCCCAGGCCGCCCCTGGTGTAGTGGTCCTTCAGTTCCTGCAGGCAGGAATATTCCGGCAGATACCTCTCAAAATGCTCGTCCCGGCAGAATGCGTCCAGATAGGTGAACACTGTGTTGCCCTCCAGATGGCCGGGGTCGGAAACCATAAGGTGCAGGGGATCGGTGAACATGCTCATGACCTGCTTCTTCACATCCTCCGGGCTGTCCGCCAGATAGATGCAGTTTCCCAGAGATTTGCTCATCTTCGCCTTGCCATCCACACCGGGCAGCCGCAGACACGCCGCATTCTGAGGAATCAGCGCCTGAGGCTCCACCAGTACCGGCGCATAGATGCTGTTGAACTTATGCACGATCTCTCTGGCCTGTTCAATCATGGGCAGCTGATCCTCGCCCACAGGAACCGTAGTTGCCTTAAATGCCGTGATATCCGATGCCTGGCTGATGGGATAGGTGAAAAAACCCACCGGGATGCTGGCCTCGAAATTCCGCAACTGGATCTCATTCTTTACCGTGGGATTGCGCTGGAGCCGGGACACCGTCACCAGATTCATATAGTAAAAGCTAAGTTCCGCCAACTCCGGGATCTGGGACTGGATAAACAGGGTAGATTTGGCAGGATCCAGCCCGCAGGATAAATAATCCAGCGCCACCTCCACAATGTTCTGCCGCACCTTGTCCGGATTCTCAAAATTGTCCGTCAGCGCCTGGGCATCCGCAATCATGATAAATATCTTGCTGTACTCACCGCTGTTCTGCAGTTCCACTCTTCTTCTCAGGGAACCCACATAATGTCCCACATGCAGTCTGCCCGTGGGCCTGTCCCCTGTCAAAATAATCTTGTCCATTCTTTGATTTACCTTCCTGATTTAAGTCCGGTATTTCCCTCGGAGCACAGTCTTTGTTATAGTTAACAATATTAGAAATTTGTTATGTCGTTTACTATAGGTACCAAACCGTCTGAGCGTCCAACTATCGCCCCGCGGGCCTGCCAGGAATATGCCGTTCTCGTTACTTCTATCTATATTACCATCTTTTTATCCATATGAGAAGAGAAATTTTTACATTTTTGGGAATCAAATCTTTCTCAGCCCCTTGGGATAATGATTTTTCATGATTCCTCCGGCCAGCTTTCCCCATCCCAGGCTGTATCCGTCCACCGTGATCAGATACCAGCCCTTTTCCCCCGCAAAGGGAAATGTCTGTCCCTTCAGGTAGGTTTCCGCCGCCGTATGGCCCTCCTGTGCCTTTGGGCCGTCCACCGGACAGCAGCGCCGGGCCTCTTTTGGGGAAAGCGCCAGAGCCAGCGCATGGGAAGGTTCAAAACGGTTCTTCTTCAGGGTGCCCAGATGCAGGCCGGGGCGCAGCACATGCAGGCCCTTGAGGGCCGGCATATCCCCCGGGGCCAGATACAGCTGTTCCCCAAAGCGCAGGTAAATGCCCTCCGGCTTACCCGTCAGAGTATCCGCCGCAAAATCCAGATATTCCCGGCAGTCCTTCTCCGGAATGCCCCGCTCCGTCCCGTACAGACTCCGCACCTCTCCCGCCGTCTGAATACCTCCCTTTTGCAGCGCCGCCAAGTAATGGCCCTCCCCCCGCAGCCTGTGGGGCCAGAGTCGGAGGGTATTTTCAATGCCGGAAACCGGGGCTTCTTCGTCCTCTATCCAATCGGCTCTGCCCGGCGCAAACCCCCAGACATTCATGCGCTCCCGGACACCCGGATCGTCTGCCCTTTGGGCGGCATGGCTCTCACCGGAACCCGCGGCCTCTGCCCTTTGGGCGGCATGGCTCTCACCGGAACCCGCGGCCTCTGCCCTTTGGGCGGCATGGCTCTCACCGGAACCCGCGGCCTCTGCCCTGCCGCTTCCGGCCAAACACTGGGCCGGGTCCAGGATCTTCATCTCCGGGTGTCTGCGAAGCAGCCTGCTGACACTCCCTTCATCCTCCTGGGGTGCAAAGGTACAGGTGGAGTATACCAGTCTGCCGCCGGGCCGCAGCATAGCCACGGCACAGTCCAGTATCCCGTCCTGCCTTGCGGCGCACTGCTCCACATTCTCCGGGCTCCACTCCTCCCCCGCATTCTCGTTCTTGCGGAACATCCCCTCGCCGGAACAGGGGGCATCCACCAGAACGCGGTCAAAGTATCCCGGAAAAACCTCTGCCAGACGCTGCGGGGTTTCGTTCAGAACCAGGCAGTTGCGAATGCCCAGCCGTTCCACATTCTCCGACAATATCCTGGCCCGCTGGGGATGAATCTCGTTGCTTACCAGCAGCCCCTTTCCCTGCATTCTCCCGGCGATCTGGGTACTCTTTCCCCCAGGAGCGGCGCAGAGATCCAGCACCTTCTCCCCCGGCTCTGCTCCCAGAAAAGCCACCGGAGCCATGGCGCTGGGCTCCTGGATATAATAGACCCCCGCCTCATGGTAGGGATGTCTGCCCGGGCCTTCCGGGGCCTGGGCGTCCTCCTCCTTTGGGCAAAGCTTCCCGTCAAAACCCTCCGCCTTCTGGCAGGTTTTCCCTCCGGGACCCGCAGGGGCATAATAAAAGCCATCCGCCTCCCAGGGCACCTGCTCCAGCCGCCAGGGACTTACAGCCAGAAAACGCTCTCTGGCTTCTGACGGGCTTTCGCCGCCCTTCAGCGGATTGACCCGCAGCGCTCTGTAGCGCTGTCCCTCCAGACTCTCTGCAAAAGCTTCATATTCTGTCCCCAGCTGCGACTGCATTCTCTTTCGAAAAGCTTCCGGTAACATCCTTTATCCTCCCAATCTGAATCCAACCAGAAAAACCATCTTTATTTCCATACGCCGATAAAGTAGGACAAGGGGCCCTCAGAATACTCCGGATAGTCATTTGCAAACTGAGCCGCAGAGCCATATACATTGTATGTCCTCCCTCACTAAATAGACGCCTGTTTTTGGGCCTTTGCCCATTGTAACATACTCTCACTCATAATTCTATAAAAAAGCACAAAAAAGCCACAACACTGCTGTCATAGCTTTTTTGGGAAACTCTCTAGTCCTCTCTTCTCCTTCCCACCAGAATCATGAACTCATGGGCCAGCAGCGGGAAAGATGCCAACAGCGCCAGAACGCCCCACTCCCTCCATTGCAGATGGGTGGTGCCAAAGGCGGTAATCAAAAAGGGGATCTCCGTCACGGCGAACTGCAGCAGGAACCCCAGAACGCAGGCCAGAAGCATCAGCTTGTTCTCCAGATGGTTCATCTTGAAAAAGGACCGCCCCATATCCCGCATTCCCACCGCGTGGAACAACTGGCTCATGCCCAGCACCGTGAACGCATAGGTCTGGGATCTGCGCAGAATACCCTCCAGCGCCATCATTCTGCCTATATTTTCCAATGTAAAAGGTAAGTGCTGGGCCTTCATGGCCTGCAAAGGGATCAGGAAAAAGGCTGTCAGGCTGATGGCCGCGATCAACAGACCGTAAAAGCAGGTGCAGGCCAGGCCCCCCCGGGCAAACAGGCTCTCGCCGGGCTTTCTGGGCGGATGCTGCATCAGCGATCCGGCATCGTTGGGATCCACCCCCAGCGCCAGCGCCGGCAGAGAATCCGTGATCAGGTTGATCCACAGAATATGGCTGGATCGCAGCGGGGAGGCCAGGCCGCAGGTCACCGCCAGGAACATGGTGGCAATCTCCCCCAGGTTGGAGGACAACAGAAAGATCACGGATTTTCGTATATTTTCATAGACGCCCCTGCCCTCCTCTATGGCTTTCTCTATGGTGGCAAAATTGTCATCCGTCAGGATCATGTCCGCCGCCTGCTTTGCCACATCCGTGCCGGAGGCCCCCATGGCTATGCCGATATCCGCCTTTTTCAGGGAAGGCGCATCGTTGACCCCGTCCCCGGTCATGGCCACGATGTGGCCCGCCTGCTGAAAACCTGTGACGATCTGCACCTTCTGCTCCGGCGCCACTCTGGCAAACACCCGTACCTGGGCCAGACGCTCCGACAGTTCCTCCTCCCGGATCCGGCTCAGTTCCTGGCCCGTCATGCACTGCTGTCTGTTCTGGACGATGCCAAGCTGCCTGCCGATGGCATAGGCCGTATCCACATGATCCCCGGTGATCATCACGGTCTCCACTCCCGCCTGCCGGAAGGTGGCCACCGCCCCCGCCGCCTCGGGCCGAGCCGGGTCACGCATACCCACCATGCCCAGGAAGGCCAGACCCTGCTCCTGAATCACACCGCCCGGAGACAGAGATCCCGGTCCCTGGCTTACGGATCCCTGTACAGGGTTCCCCACCCGCATGGCGATGGCTAAAGTGCGCAGAGCCTCATCCGCCATCTTCTCCATGGCCTTGCGGATCTGCCGGACGTGACCGGGCTGCAGGGGCAGGCACTGCCCCCGCACCATGATATGGGTACAGCGCCCCAGCACCACATCCGGCGCCCCCTTGGTAAAAGTGACGCCGGTGCCGCCCCTGTAGTGAAAGGTGGACATCATCTTGCGGTCGGAGTCAAAGGGCAGTTCCCGGCGGCGGGGCATCCGCTTTTCCAGTTCCGCTCTGTCCACACCAAAATTGTGGGCCAGCTGTAACAGCGCCAGTTCCGTGGGATCTCCGATTTTTTCCTCCAGTACGGCGTCATTGCACAGGGTCATTCCCTCCAGCAGCGCCTCATACTCCGGGCCGCCCAGTTCCGTCACCGGCACCATTTTCTGGCCCGTATAGCACTGCTCCACCGTCATGCGGTTCTGGGTCAGGGTTCCCGTTTTATCCGAGCAGACGATGCTCACGGCCCCCAAAGTCTCCACCGAGGGCAGCTTTCTCACAATGGTATGCACCTTCACCATCCGGGTCACGCTCAGAGCCAGGCAGATGGTGACCACCGCCGGAAGTCCCTCCGGCACCGCCGCCACAGCCAGGGAGATGGCAGTCAGCAGCATCTCAAAGAGATTGCGGCGCTGCAGCAGGGCGATGCCAAAGAGAGCGGCGCACAGCAGCAGGGATAAAATGCTCAGCACCTTGCCCAGATCCCCCAAGCGCTTCTGGAGCGGGGTCTGCTCCTCCTTTCCCTCATTGATCAGGGAGGCGATCCTGCCAATCTCTGTGTCCATGCCCGTGGCCGTCACCATGCCCAATCCCCTGCCGCCGGTGATGACTGTAGACATGTAGACCATATTCTGGCGGTCCCCCAGAGGCATTCCCTCCTGGCCGATAAAAGCGGCGGACTTGGCGGCGGGCAGGGATTCCCCGGTCAGGGCCGACTCCTCCGCCTTCAGGTTGGTACATTCAATAAGACGCATATCCGCCGGAACCTGACAGCCCGCCTCCAGATTCACCAGATCTCCCACCACCAGAGTGTACGCCTCCACCTCCTGCAGGACGCCCTCCCGGATCACGAACGCCTTGGGACTCACCAGCTTTTTCAGTGAATCCAGCGCCCGCTGGGCCTTGCCCTCCTGTATCATGCCCACCACGGCGTTGAGCAGCACTACCACCCCGATGATGACGGCATCGCTGGTCTCCTCCAAAAAAACGGAGATAACCGCTGCCACCAGCAACACATAGATCAAGGGATCATTAAGCTGCGAGAAAAAGGATTCTATCACTGTCTTTTTCCGCTTTTCCTGCAGCGCGTTCTTACCGTGGATACTGTAGCGCCTGACGGCCTCCTGCCGGGTCAGGCCCCTCTCCCCGTCGCTTTGCAGTTCCCTGCATGTCTCCTGTATGCTCCTCGCTTCAAACATTTCTGTCCCCTTTCCCGCATACCGCAATCGAATCCCGCGGTACCGCATCAATCCGCATTCGGACCCGGGGCAGCTGCATACCCCTCGTCCTATACTGGTACAACCTATGAGGCCCCCGGTTAAAATATGTGTCAAGTCTTTTCTCTATTTTTTTGCAAAAAAGTTTGCTAAAACATAACAAAGTTGTTGCAAAGTTCTGTAAAATCTTTTATCATAAATCTGTAAGCCCCCGTTTGCCGGAGCGGCGAGACTCAAAAAAAGCATCTGCCTGAATGAAACCGGAACAGCCGGAAATTACTCTGTGCGTAATGGCGCCATTCGGACAGACGCGGAATTCAAAATAGGAGAATACGACATGGGATTCAAAAGTAACAAAGTGGTTCTTATGAAATCTATTTCCGAATTAAAAGAGGCTGATTATTCCCGGGAACCGGAATTAAGCAAGATTTACAAGCGGCTGCTGCAGGGCAGGAAGCAGTTTGCCGAAGTTTTCGACAAGAATATCAAAGCCGTTATGCAGATCAGTTCGCTGGATCTGACCATGCAGTACCAAAATGACAAGATTCTGGACATATCCCGCAAGGTTGCCAGGGCCACCGAGGCTCTGTTTGGCTCCTCCGGCGACTCCAATATGTCGGGGCGGTCCAACAATATGCATGAGGAGATGACCCACAATATTGTGAATGTCTCCTCGGCGGCGGACAATGTATACCGCAAGATAGAGACGGCTCAGCAGGAACTCACTTCCATCAAGGAACTTTCGGAGCAGACCACTCAGGTATCACAAAACATGAAAGGGGACATGGACGCCCTGTTGGAAATAATAGGCCAATTGAGCGATGTCATTGAGGGTATCGAGACCATATCCCTCCAGACCAGTCTGTTGGCGCTGAACGCCTCCATAGAGGCTGCAAGAGCCGGAGAGGCCGGAAGAGGCTTTGCCGTGGTGGCAGGCGAAATCCGTGATCTGGCCGAAAAAACCCAGAATCTGACTCAGAATATGAGTGAGTTTGTGTCCAATATAAAGGATGCCTCTCACAAAAGCGTGGGCAGCACCAAGGATACCATCAATATTCTGGAACACATGACAGAAAAGATTGAAAATGTCTGGACGCTGAACAGCGAGAACCAGAAGGAAGTCTCCAAGGTCAGTGAAACCATCAGTTCCATAGCGGCTGTCAGCCAGGAGATCAGCAGTTCCATGACAGAGATGGAGAACCAGCTGCGGGACAGCACCGAGTTCATGAGCACCGTCAGCCGGGATCTGATCAAGGCCGTAGAACCGGTGGTGGGAATCGAGAAGACACTGGACGATGCGGCGAAGCAGATGGGCAGCATGAGCGATGATCCTTTCTTCCATCTAAAAAACGAAGAGTTTGCTCAGTATGTGAGCAGCGCCATCACCGCACACCGCACATGGCTAAGCAATCTGCAGGATATGGTGCATAAACGCACGGTGCTGCCGCTGCAGCTCAATTCCAGCAAATGTGGTTTCGGGCATTTCTATTATGCCTTGACACCCAAGAACCCTGAGATACTGCCCATCTGGAATGCCCTGGGGGAAAAGCACAAGAAGTTCCACCAATACGGATCGGACGTGATTCAGGCGCTCAACAGCCAGCAATACGGTCTGGCAGAGCAGCTTTGCAACGAGGCGCAGCAGTATTCCACCGGACTGATTGCGGATATGGAGAAGATGGTGCAGCTCTCAAAACAGTAATCCCACCGCACAAATTATATACATAGACAAAATTGAGGAATGTTCCCCCCATCTGCCGGATATATTGAAACAGCCGGACTTGATGGGGGGATTTTCTAATGAACAAAAAACAACGTTGGTGGCATATCTTGGTCAAAGCTATGATCGTGGGCGGCACCATGACCGTGCCGGGGGCCAGCGGGGGCACTATGGCCATGATCCTTGGAATCTATGAAGATTTGATCGCTGCCGTGGGCAATCTGCCCCGGCTGTTAGCCGACTGGATATCTACCTGGGAGCCTCTTGCCGGGAAAAAGCAAAGGCATTCAAAAGCGCCTTGCGCCGCCGGCGGACAGAGGGCCCCAGGGACACGACGCTTCTTAGGAGCGCGTGGAATCCCGGGCTCACAGAGCATCCTGGAAAATCTGTGTTTTCTGGCGCTGTTTAGCGCAGGGGCGCTGGCAGGCATGGCCCTGCTGGCAAATGGCGTACTGGCCCTGCTGGAACGTTATCCTGTGGTCGTCAGCTATTTTTTTCTGGGCGCAGTGGCCGGAGGCATTCCCCTGATCTGCAGGCAGGCCCAAGTCAAAAAAATGACCTGGCAGGTACTTTTCTGGCCCCTGGCAGGTCTGTTTGTGGTGTATGGTCTGGCGGCTCTGCCGGAGGGACTGTTTGCCGCCGGGCTCTCCGGCGGCAGCCCGGTCCCCGGCGGCGGCGCCTTTGGTACATTTTCCCTCTCCCGGTTCTTGTTCCAGTTTTTGGGAGGCTGCGTTCTGGCCGTGGCCCTGATCCTGCCCGGCATCAGTGTATCTCAGATGCTGCTGATGCTGGGCCTGTACGAGCCGGTGATGGCGGCGGTGAGTCAACTCCGTTTCCTGTCCCTGGTTCCTCTGGGATTGGGCGCCGTCCTCTGCACCCTGCTGGTCACCCGTCTGCTGGGGAAAGCCATGCAGCGCCGCCCCCAGCCTACCTATCTGCTGATCCTGGGATTTGTACTGGGCTCTCTGGGAGAATTATATCCCGGTCCGCCCGCAGGTTGGAACCTGCTCTTCGCCCCCCTGGCCGCCGCCGCAGGCTATCAGCTGCTCTCCCGCCTGTCCCGCAGGGCGGGGTGAGCACAACAGATATACCCCGCACAATATCCGGATCTGTTCAAGCACTCCGCCAACTCGCTGCCTGCCATTTCCCGGACTATTCCTGCGGGCCTGCGCTCTCGATCAGCGCTTCCAGCAGATCCGGATAGGGGAACGTAAGTTCCCTGCGGTTAAACAGGCCGAAGTTCTCCCCGTCCCCCTCAAAGGCATTGTTGTCCCACCAGATGCAGGGAACGCCATACTCACGGGCCTTTCCCACATAGTACCTGGCCCACTGGACACGCTCCTGCTCATTGTCCTTGTTCATGGCGCCAAACTCACCGATAATCACCGGCACCCCTTTGCTCAGAAACAATTCATCCAGTATCTCCATCAGATGGTCGATATCTCTGGTGTCGTTGTCCCAGGTGGATCGGCCCGCCGTGTTCAGGGCGAAATCATAGGGTGTGTAGGCATGTACCGACACGATAAGATGATCGTCCTGGGGCAGCACGATACCTTTCAGCGCCGCGTCGCTGGAGGAGGCCGCATATCCCGGCACCATCAGGTTTCGGATGGTATTGTTGCCTCCGGTGGCCCGCACCGCGTCCACGAATACTTGATCCAGATAATTGACCACGTCCCGGCCCTCCTGGTCGCCGCCGTTCCACTCCACACTGGTTCCTGTTTTCCGGGGCTCATTCATCCCCTCAAATATCAGATGCTCGTCATAGTCCCTGAAGCGGGTGGCAATGGCGGTCCAAAGGGCAGTCAGCTGCTCCGCCGCCGCATCCTTGTTCTCCTCGGAGGGAAAATGCCAGTCCTCATGATGGATATTGACAATCACATAGACGCCCCGGCTGTAGGCGTAATCCACCACCTCCTGCACCCTGTCCATCCAGGCGGGCAGCACGGTATAGGCCGGCGCGCCGCCCATCTGGCCGCCCCAGGACACCGGAATGCGGATCACGTTAAAACCCTGGTCGATGATGGTGTCGATCATCTCCTGGGTAGTCTTGGGATTCCCCCAGGCCATCTCCATATTCACACCTATGCTTCCGCCGACGGCATCCAGGGTATTCCCCAGATTCCAGCCGATCTTCATCTCTTTTACCAGATCCATGGGAGATACCTCCTGCATTGTGATTTCAATGTCCTGCATTATGTTTTCTACCTCCTGTGCCTCTTGGCCCTGAGACGATTCACCTTCGTCCGGGCTTTTGCTCTCTTCCCCTGCTGTAACTCCTGCCGCAGCCTCCGGTGCCCCAGAGTTTTCCTGCTCTTTTGCAGACTGCTGTATAGTTGCGGTAGGCCCATCCGCCCCGGTGTCCCCGCAGCCTGTCAAAGACGCCACAGCCAATATGCCGCATAACATTGCCGCCATTATTCTCTTTTTCATATCTGCCCCTTTCCTTCATACCGGATCAATCCGTATTGAATATACTATGTCCAGTCTCTATGCTACCATAAAGGGGAACGAACTGGCAACTCATTTCTGCTTCTTTTGAAATATACCTTGGGGAATATATCCCCTCCCTCCATTGCCCGATACACTCAATAACCGGGAGACAGAATTTAACTTATAAATTCAACTGGCGGTAGAAAAGAACTTTCCTCACCACACTCCAAAGCACTTCCCGGCCCAATACCCCAGGCCCAGCACCCAGCTGGTGAAGATACCATAGAGGATCACCGGCCCGGCAATGGTGAATATCTTGCAGCCCACGCCGAACACCTGGCCCTCTTTCTTGTACTCGATAGCAGGGGCCGCCACGGAGTTGGCGAAGCCCGTGATGGGCACCAACGCCCCGGCGCCGCCCCATTTCACGATCTTGGGATAGAGATTAAACCCCGTCAGCACCACGGAGCAGAGCACCAGAAGCAGGGAACACCAGCTGCCTGCGCTCTGCTTATCCAGGCCCAGTTTCTCGCAATAATTCAGGATAAACTGCCCAATACAGCAGATGATGCCGCCCACGATAAATGCCTTGAGCATCTGCAGACCCAGATTGTGGGTTGGCGTCACCTGTTTTACATATTTTTCGTAGTCCTGTTTTTGTTGTTCGTTCATATTATTCCCCTTTCTTATTAAAGTTCCGCATCTGCCCGCTCACCACACATGACTGACGAAGAATATCTGCCCGCTTGGGCGTCCAGATATTCTTCGGTGTGCTGACCTGGCTGATGCTGTTTAGAGTTCCGCATCTTCCCGCTTGGGTTGATGCTGTTTACGAGTTCCGCATCAGCCGCCCATCACCCTGTGCAGCTCCTGCCAGAAGTAGAACAAGGAGCCGCAGAGTTTTCCTATCGCCATGGCCAGTACGGCGCAGCCCAGCCCGTGCCGGAAGGATATCCTCCGGGTGAATATGGGAATGCTGTCCAGCATCTCCGCAATGGCCAGGGCCAGACAGCCCACAAACATCCCGTAAAACAGGCCGGATATGCCCAAAAATCCCTGCCCCAGCCCCTCCCAGAGCCAGTCCAGTCCCGGCAGCCGCCGATCCAACCATGCGCCGATCTGAAGATAGCGCTGAAAAATGCTGAATATGCAGCCAACGATGGTTCCCACTGTCACCATATCCTCATAGAGCCAGATTTCCTTGGCGGAATGGGTTTTTCCGGCAAAGCGCGGAATCAACCCCACTGCGCTGAGAACCGTGAACACCCCCGCCGCCGCCAGCAGGCCGAAGCTGAGGCCTGCCAGGGCCAGCAGGCACCATATGATTATCTGCATCAGGCATCCACCTCTTTTCCTTCACGGCCTGCGGTGTCCACCAGCGCCTTGTTTACGTCCTCCTCATAGTTGCGCATGGACACCTCAATGGGTGTGGGATCTTTGGTGATGCGCCTGCCTCCGATATGGTTGAAAAAGACGATGATGCCCAGAGCCAGGCCCAGACTGTAGGCCACTTCCAGCACATTCAGCCCTCCCGGTTCCCTGCCCATGGCAATCCTGTAGATCTCCGTAAACACTTCGTTGATCCCCACATCATTGTGAAAAGCCATAATGGTAAAACCGGTTCCGAAAAAACTGACCAGACACACCAGCGCTACCTTGCACCATAGCTTGGGCCCCTTGTACTTCGCTACAGTAACCCGCTCCAGCACCACGTCCGCCTCGCCCACAGACTGGACGGTAATCCCCGGACAAGTCTCCTCCATCATAGAGATAACTTTCAGTACGCTGACCACAGCGCGCTGTTGGTGTCCTCCGCCTGCCCAAGGCTTGGTATCGCTGCCTGCCCTCTTACCGCCCTGGGCCTGATCGCTCTCTGTGAAATGATGCACTTTGATGGCCTTGCACTTGGCCAGCACCTGCGAATCCGTACATTGCAGGGCGGCCATGTCTTTCAGAAAGACATCCTCGCTCTGACACTCCACATTGCGGTCACATTTCAGATATACGGTCACATTTGCCATGATTTCCCTGATCCTTTCCTTAATTTCATATATAGGCAATTGCGAAACTCCCTTTCCGGGAACAGTGGATGGGCAATATATACAAAATAAGGGCGACTGGCCACTGCGTCGGAGCCCGTTTTTGTATATATTGACCAGCCACGTCACTTGCGGAGAACGTTTCGCAATTACCTAATTTCATATACCTCAGACATATATCCAAAGTTTTGATTATTCATGTCCAAACCGGCGCAAACTTATGCAATTCTCGAATTTTAAGTCAAAAAAAGAGCCATCTGCGCTGCCTGCGCAAATGGCCCTGTGCTGTTTATTTTTTCGTCAATCCCACATCCTAAACGCAATATTCATATCAACTTCCCCGCTGATCCCGTTGATGCTTCCTTTTTCCGAGTACTGCCACACACCGTAAGCATAGGGATAATAAAGATCCTCCCCATAGTAGGCAAACCACTTGTCATAGTTCTCAAGCCTCTCCAGTTCCAGCAGCAGCAGAGCCGTCTCCATATTGTGGTAAAACATGGATTTATAGCCCGCCGCCTCAATGGTGTCCAAAAACGCAATGGTCACATTGGTACGCTCCTGAGGCGTCAGCTGGTTCATCCGGGCCGTACTGCTGCCCACCTTCTCCACGTCAAACACCACGGGACAATCAATCTGGTAGGGGGCTATCCGCTCCAGCACAAAGTTGGCCTCCTCCACAGCCTCCGCCTCCGTGACAGCCTGGGAGAAGAAATAGACACCCACTTTGATGCCATGGGCCAGCGCGCCCTGGATATTGGTCTGGAAAGTCTCGTCCTCCACCAGCTTGCCGCTCTCATAGCCTCGCAGGCCCAGCCGCAAAAAGACAAATTCCACACCGTCCGCCGCCACTTTTTCCCAATCTATCTTGCCCTGGTACTTGGACACATCGATGCCCATATGGGACACTACCTGCCCGTTCTCCAGATATTGGAAACGGCCGTTCTCCAGCACCTGCAGGTTCTCCTGCACATAACCATGCTGCGCCAGTTCCCTTTGGATAGGCACAAAATGGTACTTGCCGCCGCTGACCAGCACCACATCGTCAGGATACAGGGGCCGCAGCGTCTCCAGCGCGGACTGGCCGTCCGCCAGCTGCACCCTGATCTCCCCCAGAATCTCCTCCTGCTGATTGTTAAGCGCTGTCTCCAGCGCCTGCTCGTTCTCGGCCTGGGCACGGGCCACAGCCTCCGCTACCTTCTGATCCAGTTCCTCCTGGGTATAAATATTCCCCTGTGCCATCTGGGCATTGCCTATGGCTTCCTGCAGCAGCCGATCCGTCTCCCCCGTCTTGGAATCAATCCAGGAATATACCACAATGGCCAACAGTGTAACCAGAAATAGCCCTCCGAATGCCATTGCTATACCTGCTACATAAGAGAGGGTGGCTTTTCTCCTCAACCGTTTCCTGCGCTGTCTGTTCTCCTCATCGTAGGAACTCAGTGTTTTTGCTTCCCGCTTATCTGTCTTGTTCTCTTCACTCATCTTGTACTCCCATCTTTCTGTGCAATCCAGCCTACAACTCTACTATAATCGAATTTATGTGGATTGGGAAGAGAGAATACATAAAATTAATTATTTTTTAATGAACAATCACTCAACTGCCAACTGCCGCATATGCAGCAAAATCTTCTTTTCCAGGCGGCTCACCTGCACCTGGCTGATGCCCAGAATGGAAGCCACCTCCGTCTGGGTGTGGTTGCGGTAGTAGCGCAGCACGATCAGCTGCCTCTCCTGCTCCTTCAGCGTGGACAGGAGCTGCTGGAGCAGCAGATGGTTGATCAGGCTCTCCTTCTCCGGGTCCTGGCTGCCTGGGCTGACGCTGCCGCAGCCGCCGGGACCCGCCGCCACCTTGTCCACCAGGTAGATCTCGCTGCCGTCGTCCTGATACACCGACGAATAGATGGATTCCACTCTGGTCTCCGATTCCATAGCCATCACGATGTCCTCCGGCTCGATCCCGGTCTCCCGGGCGATTTCCTCCAGCCCCGGCTCCCTGCCCAGTTCTCCCTGCAGTCTGGCTCTGGCCATTTTGACTTTCATGGCCCGTTCCTTCAGTGTCCTGGACACCTTCACCGGCCCGTCGTCCCGCAAAAAGCGTTTGATCTCCCCGGTGATCATAGGCACCGCATAGGTGGAAAATTTTACATCATAGGACGTGTCAAACTTGTCCACTGCTTTCATCAGGCCGATGGTGCCGATCTGGAACAGATCCTCCGGCTCCACGCCCCTTCCCAGGAAACGCCGCACAATAGTGTGTACCAGTCCCAGGTTTTTCTCTATCAGTACCTCTCTCGCCTCTTTATCACCTGCCTGTGATCTCTCAATCAGCACTGACACATCTTCCATAGATTCCTTCCCTTATGCCGCAGGATCTTTTCCGCGGCGCTATAGCAATGATTCCCCTCTCCAAGTCCGTTCCAGGCCCCTCAGTTCCCTTCTTCAATCAAAGGATAAGTGCCCAGCTTTTTCACCATGCGCACCAGCGTTCCCTGCCCCGGCTTGCTATGTACCTCCAGTTCGTCCATGAAAGCCTCCATGAACGCAAAGCCCATGCCTGAACGGTCATACTCCGGCTTGGTAGTGTACAGGGGCTCCATGGCCTGTTCCACATTCTCGATGCCCTTGCCGTGATCCTCCACCTCGATCCGCAGCACATCCCTCTCCAGACAGCAGCGCAGCCGCACCTTTCCGGGATGAATGATCAGATAGGCCGGCTGGCTGTTGCCGTGTTTGCTGTAGCCGTACACATTGTCATAGCCATGAATAATAGCGTTGGTCACCGCCTCGGACACGGCGGTTTTTATATCCGCCACCTCGTCCAAAGTGGGGTTTAAATGTGCCACAAAGGCGGCTACAGAGACCCTGGCGAAGCCCTCGTTGAGGGATATGGCGTCAAATTCCATGCTCATTTCGTTTTTCCAGGGCAGTCTCTCGACCACGTCCGCGTTTTGCTGTAACTGTTTTTCTGCTGTCATAAACCTGCTCCTCTTTTCTCCAAATTTCTTCTGCCACATCCTAAACACCTAATCCATAACCTCTATCAGCTTATTCAGTCCCGAAATACACAAGATCCTGCGAATCTGCGAGTCCGCATGGATGGCAAACACCTTGCCGCCAAAGCAGGCAATCTTTTTGTACCTGCCCATAATGATACCTATGCCTGAAGAATCCATGAATCTGGTCTCCTCAAAGTCAAACACCACATTCTCCACCTCCTCCCGCAGTATATAACTGTCCGCCTTCTCACAGATATAAGACGATTTGTGATGGTCCACCTCCTCCGGAAGTTTTACCATCAGACAGTTGTCAATGATCTGAAAATCCTCCATCCTGCACACCCTCCTGTTTGAAGCCCCAAATTTCGACATTTTTTGCATAAAAAGAGAACACATCCTTGCAGATATGTCCTCTCTTCTTTGGTATCCTATACGCATTTTTCAGGTAGTATCTTATTAGTTCGCCAATTCGTTCTGTAATCTTAAAATGATTGATCTTGCCGTGGTCGCGCGATCCCGCATCGGGTATATTTCCACGAATTTCTCCAGGGCGGCCAGAGCCTCCTCGCCGCGGCCCACGCCGTCATAGGATCGCCCCAGAGCATAGTAGGGATCCCCATTGTCCGGGTTATACTCCACTGCTTTTTCCAGAATGGGGATGGCTTCCTCAAATTTACTTGTCAGATAAAGCTGATTCCCAATCTCGTAATATGCCGCGCTCATATAGGGACCTATCCCCTCAAACACAAGCTTGTACAGGTTCTGGAAGGATTCCGATGTCTCCTCCAGCACGGTGCCTGCCTTGATCTGTTCCAGCATGTCCGCCGTCTCCTGGAAATACTGCCCTCTCTCCGCGCTGTTCTCCGAATACTGCATTGCTGTCACATATTTACCGGCGGCCACCAGCAGCTGATCCATGGACTGCAATGTGCCGTCCGTACCCGCGTACCGCTCCAGTTCTCCCTGCAGTCTGGCCGTCTCCTGCTCTATCTCTTTTATCTGATTCTCCAGGTCGGAGATCATGTTGTTCTTGGCGTCGCTCTCATTGGAGATCTCGTTGATCTTCTGCCGGGACTCATTGAGCACATTGGTGCGCACGGAGGGCACCACCAGAAAATACATAACGGCCACGCCGATAACCAGGCCAAGCATAATATTAAGCAGCGTACCCACACCGCTGCGGCGGGGCTCCTTTACTCCCTTGGGTTGGATCAGGACCTCGTTTTCCGTCTGGTAACGCACGGCCTCCTCCCGGTCCTTGCGGCGGCTGATTTTACCGGTCTCGTCAGGGGCCAGCATCCTGTCCACCTCCCGCATATAGGTGAGGGTCTGGATGTTGTTGCGGTCCATATCCGCGCATTTCACCAACTCCCGCTTCGCCTTGTCCCACTGCTCACTGTCCATGTACAGCAGAGCCAGCAGCTGGTGGGCCCGGATGAACTTAGGGTTAAGGGACAAAACCTTGCGCAGCTGAATCACCGCCAGATCCTTGCTGTCCTGCCTGCAGTACACCAGCGCCTGATTGTACTTTTTGATGGTCTGGTTGATAGAGTCCAGACGGGACGCACTGGCTTGAATCATATTGATATAGTCGTCCGCAATATTTTTTTCCGGGCGCGTGTTTTTGCTGATGACCCACTCGCTGAGCGCCCCCACGGTCTCGCCCATTTCAAAATACACCAGGCCCAACAGATTGCGGGCCTCAATATTGTTCTTATTAAACTTCAGACTCTGCCGCAGGCTGGTGACAGCGCCGGTTAGATCCCTGAGCCCTGCTCTGGCCAGGCCCTCATTGTAAAACAGGTTGGATAAGATCATTATCCTTTTATATAAAGCCACGTCCGCCCCACATGAAGTACAATAATCGTGCTCTGACAGGTGGCATCCACAGTTATAACAAAACATTCTGTTCCTCCTATAAGAGTTTTACCGGTTATTGTTCTTCCGTTTCCTGGACTTCCTGGATCATCCGCACCAGCAGGTCCGCCATATCTGTCAGATCCTGATTATAAATAGACTCCTCCGCGTCCTCCACCTCAAGACTGGGGCGAAATTTCTTCAGTTCTTCCTCAAAATTGATCATCGTACATGCCTTTCTATCTAAGTAACTCATTGCCCTTTTATGCCCTTCGGGCAAGATTTGTTATAAGTTCCGGCTCAAATGCCGCTTTGCAATATCTCTTTCACTTCCCCTACCAGATATAGCGAACCGGCAATATAAATTCTCTGGGGAGTGGCTTCGGCTTCCCGGGATGCCAATATGCTCCCCAGAGCCTCAGAAACCGTCTCGTACCGTGTCACCACAATGTCCGGGACATCCGCCAGCACCCCCTCCAGACAGCTTGGATCCGCCGCCCTTTTATTGCTCATATGCACTATACTCAGGCCGTCAAACAGGTGGCTGTCCACAATCCGGCGCAGCATGGCGGCATAGTCCTTGTCCGCTGCCGCGGCGAAGAGCAAATGCCTGCCGCCCACATGTCCATCCTCTGCCACAGACTCCAGAAACGCCCTGACACCATCCTCATTGTGAGCGCCGTCCACATAGACCTCCGGTAATACTTCCTCCATGCGCCCCGGCCAGAAACAGGCCGACACGCCCCTCCGCATAATCTCCGGCGTGAGCCCCAAAGGCTCTCCAGCCAAGGTATCCCCCTGTTTTTCCCGCTCCGCCAGCACCTCCAGCGCCCGCAGCGCCAGACTACAGTTCTCCACCTGATACCTGGCAAAGGTGGGAAGTGTTAAGCTGACACTACCATAATAACGGGAAATATAAGAAAATGCAATGTTTTTATTGCTAATTTTTGAGAATCTGTAGTCAATTCTCGACAGGACATACGCATCTGCCGACAAATGTTGCGCCCTGTCCCGGATCACCTGCCCGGTTTCCTGACAGGTATCCGCGTAAACCACGGGGACACCCTTTCTGATAATCCCCGCTTTTTCCCCGGCGATGGCTGCCAGCGTGTGACCCAGATACTCCACATGATCCAGTCCCATATGGGTGATGACCGCAATCTCCTTGGAGCCCACGGCGTTGGTGGCGTCCAGCCTGCCGCCCAACCCTGTCTCCAGAATGCAGTAATCCGGCTGTGCCTGGGCAAAAATAAGCATGGCCATGAAAAACAAATACTCAAAAAAAGTGGGATGGTAACCCTCTCCCGCCTCCAGAGCCTGCCAGTCCAGCTGCTTGTAAACCCGCAGAAAAGCTGCCAGAAATGCCTCCCTGCCAATCATCTCCCCGTCTATCACAAAGCGCTCCCGCAGGTCCACCAGATGGGGGGAGGTAAACACCGCCACCCTCCTGCCCGCCGCCTCCAGTACGCTCCGCAGATAGGCGCAGACAGAGCCTTTGCCGTTGGTCCCCGCCACATGAAGGATGCGCAGCCCGGCATCCGGATCCCCCAGCCGGCGCAGAAACGCCCGGGTGTCCTCCAGGGTATTCTTAGTGGTAAACCTGGGGATATTCATAATATAATCCACCGCCTGATCATAGGTAGTGATCCGTTGTTTCTTCATATCCGCCTCACCTTGTTTCCTATTTTATACTCACGACCAATTAGATTTTACTCTCTGCCCAGCGCGTATTGCCCGATTACGCCGCGTGTGCCAGACAGGAATTGGAAAATCTTAACAGTGTCAGCATAATTCCGCATTTTCCCATGCAAGAGGAGCTCACAGCTTTCCTGCGAACTCCTCCCATTGTGTATATTTTCTCCCAATGAGTCAAACGCAAACATCCCGCTCATTGTACCGCGCTAGCGCAGCTGCTGCAGGCGCAGTTTCACCTGCTCCATCATCTGGGTATACTTTGCCAGCTTTTCCTTCTCTTCCTGTATCTTGGCCTCAGGCGCTTTGGAGAGGAACCTCTCGTTGCTCAGCATGCCGTTTACACGGGCCAACTCGCCCTCAAGACGCTTCTCCTCCTTCTGCAGGCGCTCCACCTCCTGGGCGATATCCACCAACTCCGCAAAGGGCATATACAGGGTGGCGCCGGGAATCACCACGGATACCGCATCCTCCGGGATGCCTGCTTTATCCCGCTGCATGGCAACCTCGCTGGCATAGGCCAGGGAGGCAAAGAACAGTTTTCCCTCCGTAAAGATGTCCAGAATCTTCTGCTCCTCGCTGACCACAAACACACTGGCCTTGCGGCTGGGCGGCACATTCATCTCACTGCGCACATTGCGGATGCCGCGGACAGCCTCCTTGATAGTCTCGATGGCTCTCTCCTGGGCCTCATAGCAGCGCTCCTGCCGGTACACCGGCCAGCTGCTGATCATGATGGATTCCTCTTTTGCCTGTAAGCTGCAGAAGATCTCCTCCGTGATAAATGGCATATAGGGATGCAAAAGCTTCAGCGCGTCGATCAGTACCGTCTGCAATGTCCACAGCGCCGCGTTCTGGCTGGCAGCATCGTCCGTGTCGTACAGACGGGGCTTCACCATCTCGATATACCAGTCGCAGAACTCGTCCCAGATAAAGTCGTACACCTTCTGCACCGCGATACCCAGTTCAAAGCTCTCCATATTGTCCGTTACGTCTTTAATTAATGTGTTTAATTTGGACAGAATCCACTGATCCACCGGCTCTAAATCTCCGGCGGCAGGCTCCGTCACCGCCTTGCCCTCCATATTCATCAGAATAAAGCGGGAGGCGTTCCACACCTTGTTGGCAAAATTGCGGCTGTTCTCCACCCTATCATAGTAAAAACGCATGTCATTGCCGGGGGCATTGCCAGTGATCAGCGTCAGCCGCAGGGCATCCGCGCCGTACTGGTCGATGATCTCCAAAGGATCAATGCCGTTGCCCAGGGACTTGCTCATCTTCCGGCCCTGGCTGTCCCGCACCAGGCCGTGGAACAGCACGGTCTTGAAGGGCTTCTCTCCCATCTGCTCATAGCCGGAGAAGATCATCCGAATCACCCAGAAAAAGATAATGTCATAGCCCGTCACCAGCACGTCCGTGGGGTAAAAATATTTTAGATCCTCGGTCTGCTCCGGCCAGCCCAGGGTCTCAAAGGGCCACAGGGCGGAGGAAAACCAAGTGTCCAGGGTATCCGGGTCCTGGGTCAAATGCTCATGGCCGCACTTGGGGCAGCGCTCCGGCATCTCCTTGACCACCGTCACCTCCCCGCACTTATCGCAGTAATAGGCGGGAATCCGGTGCCCCCACCACAGCTGGCGGCTGATACACCAGTCCCGGATATTGTCGGTCCAGTTGTAATAGGTCTTCTCCATACGCTGGGGGATCAGCTTAATCTCGCCCTTTTTCACGGCATCCACCGCAGGCTTAATAAGCCCCTCCATCTTCACGAACCACTGCTCTTTCACCAGGGGCTCAATGGTGGTCTTGCAGCGGTCGTGGGTGCCCACATTGTGGGAGTAATCCTCGATTTTCACCAGCAGGCCCTGTTTTTCCAGTTCTTCCACAATGGCCCTGCGGGCTTCATAGCGATCCATACCCGCATAGGCGCCGCCGTTTTCGTTGATGGTGGCATCATCGTTCATCACATTGATCACAGGCAGGTTATGGCGCTTGCCCACCTCGAAGTCGTTGGGGTCATGGGCGGGGGTGATCTTCACCACGCCGGTTCCAAACTCCCGGTCCACATAGGTGTCGGTGACAACAGGAATCACTCGGCTTACAATGGGCAGCATCACGCTCTTGCCGATCAGGTGCTGATACCGCTCGTCCTCGGGATGGATAGCCACCGCCGTATCGCCCAGCATGGTCTCGGGACGGGTGGTGGCAAAGGTCAGAAACTCCGTGTCACTGGGGGTTCCGTCCTCGTTCATGACAGGGTACTTGATGTGCCAGAGATGCCCTGCCTGCTCCTGGTACTCCACCTCCGCGTCGGAGATGGAGGTATTGCACACCGGGCACCAGTTGATGATCCGGGCGCCCTTGTAAATATAACCTTTCTCATGCATCTTCACAAACACTTCCGTGACGGCCTTATTGCAGCCCTCGTCCATAGTGAAGCGCTCCCTGTCCCAGTCGCAGGACGATCCCATTTTTTTCAGCTGGGAAATGATGCGGCCGCCGTACTCCCTCTTCCAGTCCCAGGCCCGCTCCAGAAATTTCTCCCGGCCCAGATCATGCTTGTCAATGCCCTGCTCCTTCAATTTTTCTATGATTTTAACTTCTGTCGCAATGGAGGCATGGTCCGTCCCCGGCTGCCACAGGGCATTGTAACCCTGCATTCTTTTGAAACGAATCAGAATGTCCTGCATGGTATTGTCCAAGGCATGGCCCATATGCAGCTGCCCGGTGATGTTCGGGGGCGGAATCACGATGGTGAAAGGGGTCCTGTTGTGATCCACCTCTGCATGAAAATACTTTTTCTCCAGCCACTTCTCGTACAGTCTGTCCTCTATGCCCTTGGGGTCATAGGTTTTCGCCAACTCTTTGCTCATACTTCTCTCCTTCTTTAAAAATCTTCCTGCCTTTTCCCTGCAGGCGGTTTTACGTTTCCATGGCGGCACACATCAAAAAGCCCTCCGCAAAGCCTTCCGGCCTGCAAAGGGCGCTGTCGCACGTTACCACCTTTGTTCACAGGCATCTCGCAATGCCTGCCTCTGTGACTTCCTCCAAAGTCCTATCCGCTAACGGGGATAAACCGTGACTCCCTACTCTCACCTTGACGCCGCGGCATATCCGACCACATCTCTTATACCAATATGCAGCCCCAGACGGTCAATGGGTCTATTTCAGGAACCGGCTCAAAAGCTACCTTCGGAATGCCTTCCTTCAGGCGGCCTTCCAGCGTGTGTCCACAGCCGCCCTCTCTGACAAGGGGTCATCCCTACTCCTCTTTGTCACTGCCTTTGTCTGCGTACTATCTTATATCAATGGAGGGACATTTGTCAAGTCTAAATGATTTTCTGTATCACAAACAGCCCCATGCTTTTATGGCCCATTGTTCTTCCTACCTTAAAATCTCGAAACTCCGGATCACATCATCTATCTCACTTTTATTATCCCGATACACATCCTCCGGCAATTCCATGTAGATATAGTAAAAATCTCTGATAACAACACCTACAAGCATATAAGACTCTCCCGCCTTTTCTATCTTTTCTTCCACAAGGAGTCCCTTTAAATCATCTCCCAGCTGTATAACGCTGGTGTCATAGGCTTCATGCCAGGTAACTTTCCCATGCATATGCACCACTTCGATTAGATTCTCCTTATCATCGGCCATATAGATTTCCATGCCGGCCTCCGGTAAATCATATTCTTGACTGTCAGGGCCATACATAGATTCGCAGGTCCAGTCTGAAGGAATCTCTACACTGAACTTACACTCTTCGTCTTCATATATGTATTTTTCAGTATCCTCTGTTCCACACCGGAGCTCCTTTATTATTTTGCGGCACTCAGCACAAGCACCCAGTCGTTGGCCATGCCTTTTCTCGCTATGAGACTTGCGAGCCATTTCTTTTTTCCCTGAATCCTTATTATCTTTGCTCATCCAAGTACAACTGCACCCGGTTCTGGATGATCTCGGCCACCTGGGCTGCCGTCTTGTCCCCGGATATAAAGCTGTCGGCTTCCTCCACGATAATCTCCTCTATATAAAAGGTATTCTGAGCGCGGGGAACTGCCTGCTCTAAGATGCTCTTATATTCTTCCGTCCAGGGAGAGCCGTCCGGCTTTGTTGTCAGTACATAATATGTACCGCTCCCAATATAATACTGCCATGGATATTCCAGCGAATCCTCCATATAATATAGCCCTGTCTCCAACATGTCATTTCTGATCGGATGGGATAATTCTCTCTGCCGACTGCTGTCAAAAAGAGCGGCCAGAAAATCGTCAATCAACTCTCTGTGCTTTGCCCGGGCATTTACTACCAGGAAATAATCGGCGTTCCAATAGCTTCCGCTCCCGGATTCGGTGGGGAAACCTACCGAGTGAAACCCTTCTCCCATGTCGGACATATCCGCGCTAAACTCCCAGAAACTTTCCATATTAACTTGGAAAGCGGCGATTCTGCCACTATTCATGAGAGCCGGACTATCTTTACCGCCTGTGGCCTTCTTGACTGCCTCCAGCGCCTTTATAAACAAAGGGTTGTCAAAATCACAGATGCCTGTCTCCATATCCAGAAAAGGAGAGTTGGGCAAATCCTGCAGGAGCAGCAGGCGCAACGCGTTTATCTTCGCCATATACCTGTTGCCGCTCATCCATTTAGTGACTTCGGGATGCCCTTCCATCACTGCCATAACTTCTTCCAGTGTCCAGCTATCTTCCTGCCACAACTCGTCCGAGACCATCAGTGTGGTCACATATGCCTCGGGGGCCAGCCCCACCTGCCGCCCGTCTATCACACCGCAGGAGAGCGCACTTTCATAAAGGGACCCTCGCAAGTCTTCCCCCAGTACTCCGGTCAAATCCGCCAGCACACCTTTCTCATACAGCACCCGCATATCTTCACCGGACACATAGTAGATATCCGCGCCCTGCCCGGCTGTCAGGTCCGCCAGCATTCGCGCACGGAAAGATTCCATAGCCCCTTCCGGCTGCCGCACAAGGATCGGGTGTTCCATATGCTCCTGTGAGAACATGGTAGCGCTGGCGGCTATAAAGGAACTGTCCTCCACCAGACTCACCAACTGGATAGGATCTTCCTCCCAACCAGGCTCATTGCCCAACTTACAGATGATAGCCTTCTCCCTGCTACAGTCCAAAATCAGAGGCATACCTGTATCGCTGATGCCGATACAGGTCATAAGTTCGTTTCTTCCCAGCCCTAATTCTCCGTAGTCAAAACAGCACCCTCTATCTCCTGTATAGAGATCCCAGCGATACAGCCGGCCTTCACGTCCATAATATAGGACACCGTCTCCGGTGATTCCCATTGGACTTGAAAAAGGTAATTGTTCCGTGAAAACCCTCTCTCCGCCAAGCGCGGGGTCATACATTACCAGACGCATTTCATTTTCCGCTATGCTGTGTTGTTCAAAAACAGGGAGCCCTTCCTCAGTCTTCATGGCATAAGAAAAATAGGCATCCTCCTTATCCCAGATCAATTCTGTAAGGACACTTCCCTCTGCGTCCAGTACCAGAATCTTTTTCTCCCCAAAGATAGATCTCAAAAAAAAGTGTCCCTCACCGTCAACGCTGACAGACGAAAAAGCTACTCTGTCATCCAGGAACCCTCCATTTTTCTGCATAGGCGGATATAGATCGACCGCGCCCAGGTAATCCCCTTCAAATGAAAAACGCATAGCCAGATAAGCCACCGTTTCATCTTCTTCAAATACTTGCACAAACAGCACATACTCTTGAGCATTTCTAATGTCAAAAGCGGAAATGTACTTCTCCGCCTCTTCATATTCCTCCATTTCCGGCAGTTTGATATGCCGGTGCCAGATCTCGCCCGTATCATTCTCATACCCGCTTAAATAGTAGTCTCTCTGCCAGAATGTATTTGCGCGAGTCGAAAATGTATCCAAAGAGTAAAAATTTGCCCCCCGGCATCTATACATACTGGAACTGCTGTCATACTCCTGCTCCGGCTGATATTCCAGCCCGCTGATATATTTTTCCACATAAAATGATCCTCCCGTATAAGAATCATTGCTGTGCCGCCAATTTTCTGTCTTCCAGTCGTAAGCGCCGCGGTCCATTTCCGTCTGAAGCGGACCTTCTGTGTCATTCCCTCCGGATTTTCCACAGGCCGTCAGTATAATTAAAAGGAATACTATAAGTCCGTATGTAATTTTCGCATAGTTTCTCCTCTTAATAGATGTATCTCCTTCCTGTCAGTATAATTTCAATGTTATTGAGCGAAGTTTTGCGTATGAATTCCTTGGGCGGGATATTTTATGACATCCACTACCTCTCCACAATTGTAACACATATAAGTCGTCACATTTCTCTTTAGTATATAATGACATGATTCTGGTTTTCCATCATTATCCAAATCGTGCATGTGATCGTATTCCTCCAAGACCTCTACGGAGTAATCATACCACATAGAAACATGTTCGCATGCCGAATTTCCTGCAGCGTTCACAGTTAATCCACTAAATAACAGCCCTAAAATCATCAACGACGCCAATGTTCTTTTTTCATCTCTATTTTCTCCATTTGTATTTGACATTTTTATTATATCATGTTCTTTCAGTATGTCAATATAGCTTTGCCTAATCAATTACATAAACATATTATTTTATATCATATCGCAAAAATCGCTCTTGCAGTATTATGATTAGCATACTTTGTCATGGATGTAGAAAGCATCCCTCCATCATTATAGATATAATACACCAAGCCATTTTGCTCTTCCAAAAACTGGACTGGTAAAAAAGTTTTATTTTGGCACTTTTAGAATGGCCACTTTTGTGTAAAATAGAGAGCAATTCATCTGATCAGAGAAAGAGCCGCTCCGGCGGCAGATTGTGAGGAAAAATATTATGAAGAAAGAGCAAAATCAAAACGCGTCCGAAACGAGGAAAAAGAGTTACTTGCTGCTGATTGTTGGCATGGTGCTGCTGGCCGCAGCCATAGCCTTCACCGTATATGCCCATGGCGGCAGCTATGCCGCCTCTCTGGAGACAGGCAGCCAGCTGTCGGAGGTCAAAGCAATGGTCAAGTCCGTGGAAGCCGGGGAGACTGCCGGAGACCTGGAAGCCTTGAAGGCGCAGCAGGCACAACTCACCGATCTCAAACTCAGCCAGGAACGCCCCTACTCCTACGGACTCACCGCCCTGTTTTTCTCCCTCCTGCTGGTCGCCAAGGGATTGTACAATGCGCTGATTGGCACTGTAAACACTCAGGAAAACATAAAGAGACTGGCCATGGCCGGTCTGATGGCAGCCCTGTGCTATATCGGCTTCGCCGTGTTTAAAATCGACATTCCCGTGGGCCCCGGCAAGACAGCCTTCCATTTTGGCAATGTGTTCTGTGTGCTGGCGGCTCTGCTGCTGGGCGGCTTCTGGGGTGGCCTGGCCGGCGCCATCGGCATGACCATCGGCGACCTGACCACCGCCTATGTGACCAGCGCCCCTAAGACCTTCCTGCTGAAGCTGTGCATTGGCCTCATTGTGGGACTGGTAGCACATGGGATATTCAAGTTAAGCCGCACCCACTCCAAGAAATATATAACCGGGGGCACCGTACTTGCCTGTGTCTGCGGCATGGGCTTTAATATGGTGGCTGACCCGCTGGTAGGATATTTCTACAAGATGTATCTGCTGGGTATTCCCCAGGAATTGTCCGCCGCCCTGGCCAAGATGGCCACCGTCACCACCTCCGTCAACGCCGTGGTGGCCGTCATCGCCGCCAGCATCTTCTACTTGGCGCTGCGGCCCGCCCTGCGCAAGGCCGGACTGTTCATCCAGGTAACACCCGAGAAATCCGATATGGAGTAAACACACGCCACGGCAGGAATGCCGCGTACTCGGTACGATAGTGTTCCTGCTTTTGAGCGGCTCTGGCGGTATATCCTCCGGAGCCGTCCCTGCATTGTGCGGCACTTTCCCTTGTCCCATAGCCATATGGCCAGCAAACTCAAAAGCAGCGTGTAGATCACTAAGGCTAAACTTACCTCTACATGCATATCTGGAGTTTGGCTTGGCCAAACTCCGGCTTTGCCTGCAATACTGCATTAATACGTATTAGGATGTGTAACATCCAAACTTCTCCATTTAGAAATCAACCTCCACATTGCCCATGGAACAGTCGATCTCCATATATTTAGCCGCACCATTGTCAATATATTGATCCACCGCTGCGCCGGCATAGTTGTCCCCGTCGATCTCCATATTGCTCGCCACGCAATTGAGCTGGTAGTTGAAATCTTCCTTCTCCCCTTCCAGTTCCATGCTGACGTTGCCCATAGAACAAGTGATTTGGGCACTTCTATAGATACCTCCGGAAAAATACATATTCCCTGCGCCGATGGACGCAACCAGAGCCTCCACTGTGACATCCTTTGTCCGCAGTTCTCCTGCCCCCAGAGATACATCCAGACTGCCCAGCGCCATATCCTCCATCAACAGCTGCCCGGCGTCGATAGATGCCGCCATGTCCTGCACCGCCAGATCAGCCAGCTTCAACTGCCCGGCCCCCAGAGATACATCCAGCATTGTCAGGGAACTGTTTTCCCTCGGCAGATACAGTGTAATCGTGCTGTTTTTGATCTCGTCCATCAGGTTGGCAGGCCGCACGGCCTTTATATATAACACACCGTCATCCACATAAGCCTGCATTTTTCCCACGCTTTTGCCCTCGATATATATATTTTCATCACTGGATTTCTTGATCTCTACCATGCTGCCGCCAATCTCCAGGTTCAATTTGTCAATGCCGCCCTGACAGAGCATCTGCTTCTCCACATCGCCTTTCCAGACGGCATAATCATCGCTAAAGATGGAAACGTCGTCAAGATCATACGAAGACGATCCCCACCCGTCCAGCAGCGAATAGTTAATGTCCACCCAGTCGCCGCCAATATTCGACAACAGCTCCTCCATATTGTTCCTGCCGCCTGACTTTCTGCCCAGCATATAGAGCACACCGCCCACAATAATCAGCACCAATGCCAGCACAAAACAGAATTTCATAAATTTTTTCATAATCTCCATGCCTTTCTCATTTAAGTTACGTATGTTCACCGGCACACGGATCCTGTAATCATCATCCGACCGCTTAAAGCCATCCGAAAAATTATCATGCCGTATGGAAACATACCGATTAACGTTTCACATTTAAACAATTTAAGCCGCTTTCTTTTTTCGGGTAAAGAGCCAACGTATGCCACGGAATATAGCCGGGGTAGCCACACCCGCCATGGCCACAGTAGCCATCAGGAAGAAAATGCCTATACTCACTGCAATTAGTCCGCCTCCCACAAGTCCCAAACCAGCCAGTGGATGGATACCTATGCCAACCACACCCACGACACAGACAAACAAACCTGCCAAAATACATACTAAGGCAGCGATGCCAAAGCCGAGGATCATGCCAAACCAAGCGGCTGCCAAGCCCAGCACCGCACCCAATATCCCCGCAACAATGCCCGCCGCTCCTCCAAGCAGACCCACTCCCACAGGAGCACCTATGATACACAGGATCACAATCAGTGCTATGACGCCGCCGGACATTGGCTCCTTGCCCGCTTTCTTGGATTGTCCCTGGGCTCCCTGCCCTGCATTCCCCCATGCGGGAGCAGGCTGGGGAATACTCTGCCCGGGCCATGCCGCCATGGCCGCGGGAGCAGGACCTGCGGTGGCTGCAGCCCTTGCTCCTTGTATGCCAGCCCCTTGGACAGCGCCTCCCTGTGCCGCAGTTCCCTGCGCCATAGTTCCCTGAGCCGCAGCTCCTTGAGCCGTAGCTCCTTGCGCTACCTTGCTCTGTGCCGTACCGGTTTGCGCTGCCTGATTTTGCCAAACATTCCCCTGGTTCTGGGGTTCCTCTACAAAAGTTCCATACTCCGTCAATTCCCTTCCCGTGACGGGCTTGCGCGCCTCATAGCCATCTCCGTAACCCGCACCGTACAGATCCCGTCTGATATTCTCCGCTACCCGGGCGGGATTGCCCAGAGCCTCCAGCACCGCCTGTTCATTCTCCGGACCCGCATCGTCAAAATAATCGCCGTAATATTGCAGGGCCTCCTGCCGCTCCTGCTCCGAAATATTTTGCAGCAGCTTTTCCAACTGCCTCATAAACTCTACTTTATTCATATCTGCCTCCTTAACCCTTTCCCCCGAACAGTGAAGTAACTTTCTTCGAATAGCTGCGCCATTCGCTTTCATACAGCTGTAGCTGGGCCCAGCCCCTGCTGGTCACTTTGTAATAACGCCTGTTACGTCCTGCGCATTCCCTGTCGTACACCTCCAGGCAATCGTCCTTCTGCAGACGGCGCAGTACCGGATACAGCGTGGATTCCGACAGGTCTATTACCTGCCGCACATCCTGGGTAATCTTATACCCGTATGTTCCTTCCGGCTCCTTGGACACCACCGCCAGTACAATGGCATCCAACAGAGCGGCGCCTGTATTAAATACCATGCTCTTTCCTTTCTAATCTAGAGTTCCGTATCTGTACTGCCAGCACCTTTCCCGCAGAAAAATTCCCGTCCATACTGCGGCCGGCAATTTCTCTGGGCGCTGGCAGTACAGATACTGTTTTAGAGTTCCACATCTGCCTCGAGAAAGCAGATGCCATATTATGTCTCCATGCAATATTATATGGCGTATAATATTGTGTTTGAGCATACTATACGTCATATAATATGCTTTGTCAATCCCTTTTTGACATAATTTTGCGTTTTTTATAGGGAAAAAAAATCTCCCACCCATAATTGGTGAGAGATCCTGGCTTGTTTAACCCAATCCACAACTTATATGGAGAGCGTGGTAGTTTTCTTTGCTCCTTCTGCCGCCTGCTGCTCTAATGCCTGTTGACGCAGGCTGTTCTTGTGGACTACGATGCAGGAAATCATCAGCATCCCTCCACAGATCTGCCAGGGAATCCATCTGGCATAAAGCATATATAAAGAACTCATAGCAAGCAGGATATAGGTGATACGCGTCCTCCGGGTATGGGGCCGGACGCGCGCCACCAGAGAGAAAAACAGATATATGCTGCACAATGCAAATATGGGCTCCGTGTGGATAGGCATCAATCCGATCAACACACCGAAAGATACGGCAATCGCCTTTCCTCCTCTGCCCCTGTGATACAGGGAGTAAGCATGTCCCAGCACCGGCGCCGCCATAATCAGGGAAAAAAGACCGCCGCTCTCCAGTCCCAGCCGCAACGCGGCATGTACGGGAAGCACCCCCTTAAAAATGTCCCCCAGCAGACACAGTAAGCCCACCGGTATTCCTGCATGCTGCATGGCATTGGCTGTCCCGGGATTATGGTCTTCACTGAGCGCCACAATATCCACTTTCTTAATCCACTTGGGAAGATACCTGCTGAACAAAATGCTGCCGCACAGTATTCCCGTCACAATCATTATAATCTGATGTCCCAACATAATCACACCTCTTTTAGCGTCTCCGCGGTCGGACGAGCCTCCGCTTCCTCCGCCTTATCTTTGTAAGTACTTTGCCTGATGATAAACTCACAGATATCCTCTGCGGCGTTACCGTTGATCACACGGTGCTGTCTTTCTATCATCCGCCCGCATTCCTCCGGACGGGCCAGCAGTTCCAAAGCCATCTCCACCAGCCGCCTCTCGGAATCTGCGCTGACGGAAATACCATGTCCATTGTAAAAGGCCTGGTTGCAATCCTCACAGCCCGGTATGGGCCTGGTGTGGGCCAGAGGTATCCCGGCCACTGCCGCCTCCGTGGAGGTAAGCCCGCCGGGCTTGGTGAACAGCAGGTCAGAAGCCGCCAGGTATTCCGCCGTCCTGTTCGTGTAATCCAGAACCCGCACTCTGACATCCTCCCGGTATGCCTCCCGCAGTCTGGCCTTCAGTTTTTCGTTGGAACCGCCCAGAATATATACATTATCCTTTTCGTTCATTCGAAGCACCAACGCCCGCACCAATCCCTCGATCTTGCCATAGCCCATACTGCCGGTCATGATCAGAATACAGTGTCCTTCCTGCGCCATTCCCAGCGCCTTTCTGGCATCCTCCCTGGAGGGAAGGTTCCTGAAGCGATCCGAGACCGGAATGCCGGTGGGAACCAGCTTCTCTCCGGGAATCCCCTTCTTCATGTACTCCTCCCGCAACTCCTCATGGGCAATGAAATAATAGTCCGCCTCCGTCTCCTCCGTGAAGGGGATACATGTGTAATCCGTCCCCACAAAATAGGTGTGGATATCTGGCCGACACTCATGTTTGCGGAGCATATAAGTAAGCGCCTCTGCCGGGAAAAGATGAGGCATGACAACCGTGTCATATCCATTGTCAACAATGTAGTGATACAGCTTTTCCGCATAAAGCGCATTGGCATAATACACCGGCGACTTCCGTCGGGCAGAGGTGATAGCCCTCCCGGCCCTGTAAGCCCCTTTAAATACTCTTGTGGCCTTCACGGTGCTCCACACATAGATCCGCTTGCCATAACTGGCCGCCTTCTCTGAGGCGAACGCCAGCACATCCGCCATCTCACAGGGAATTTCTCTCTTCCGGAACTGCTCCAGCATTGCCTTGCCCGCTGAGTTATGTCCCTCGCCTGTGCCTGTGGACAGTATCAGTACTTTCATAAATACCTCCTAATCTCATTCCGCTCTTCCATGCATATTACCAGCATTCCCCATAAAATCGCTCCAATACATACCAGAATTGGGAATCTATGTTTATGCACTTATAAGGTAACATGTTTTACAGGGAATTGCAAGGCAGGAGATTGTCATTCGCAGATTCGTTTTACATAATACCGTTGACTGATATAGTTCTGTTTTTTTATTCTGCAATTTTCCCTGCAAAATGCCTTTGGAGCAGCAAAATTGAAATATTTGTCATAATTTGGGCGATTTAGAAAAATAATCCACCGTTTCCACATAGTTATCCACATATACACAGCTGTCATAGCCACTCTCCGAGGCGTCGAAATTGCAAAAATTATATGTCATATTTGTAATTTTATAGCAAACCAAACACGTATTTGGTTTACATATTTTTCTTGAATTTATTCATAAACAAAAGGAAGCAGGCAGTATAAACTGCCTGCTTTTTTATGTGCCTTATTAAAAATTTCTTTCTTTACAACTGCCTTTTATTTTGGCCGCAACATTATCACGGGGCTTCCATGCTTAAGTCTATTTTTTTGCTGGCAGAGGGCATGGTCCCACTCTCCACATAGAGATTTTACCGACAGGCATTCCTGATCTGGATTAGCAGATAAGCCTTGCTATATTTCATCCGCACAGAAATTTCCGTCTACCAGGTTCCAATTCTTTTAGTGCCCTCGCAGGCATTCCCCAGACCATTGGAAAATCCATTACGAATCTACGCAATATTGCAGGGAGACAAATTTTCCGAAAAAAAAGAAACACTGCTTACACAGAGTTTCTTTTATTCTATATACATTATTTATATATTATTTCTACCATTATATGTTACAACCATGAATCCCAGAACCATTCTACCCTCTTAGCAATACTGCCGCAGTTTACCCGCTCATAGCCCGCCCATTCTCTGGGGAACATGCGTAGATAGGCATACTGAAGGAAACGTTCATCCAGCAGCGCCACAATGCCGATATCCTCCACTGTGCGGATTACCCGCCCCGCTGCCTGTAAGACTTTGTTCATACCCGGATAGCGATAAGCATAGTCAAAACCGTTCTGACCGCCCTCGTCAAAATACTGCTTTAAAAGTTCTCGCTCATAACACACCTGGGGCAGGCCCGTACCCACAATAATAGCGCCAATCAGGCTGTCCTCTTTTAAGTCGATGCCCTCGCTGAAAATTCCCCCCAGAACGCAGAAAGCAATCAAGGTTTTCTCATCCTCCATCTCGATATCCATGCATATGGATGCCTCCAGGTCACAATCCTCATTGCCCTGAAATCTGGCCAAAAATGCCTCCCTGTCTCCCTCGCTCATATGCTCGGACTGCATAATGCATTCTTTGGTTTCATCGGCAAAATGCTCCAGATACCTCTCATGGATTTCCCGCATGAAGGCATAGGAAGGACAGAACACCATATAATTTCCATGCCGGTTTTTCACAATCTCATCTATATACCCGGCTATCCTGTAAAATTCCGCGTCAGAGCGCCTGGTGTACTTGCTGGTCACATCCTCCGCAATAAATAATGCCCGTTTTTCCGGGTTAAATACCGAGTTAGCATAAACCTCGTAGTCCGTTTCCTCTCCCCCCAGCAGTGCCTTGTAATACTGGATCGGCAGAAAGGTAGCTGAAAAAAGAATGGTGCTCCTGCCTCGCTTCATACACTCTTTCAGGTTGTTGGAGGGATCCACACAAAAGAGCTTGAGCAGGAATATGCCATCCTCACACAGCTGTGTGTATTTCACATACTTTTCATCCAACAACTCATAGATTTCCAGAAAGTGAACCAGATTAAAATAAAACTCCAACAGTTCCTCCCTCTCGGGAAGTTCCGCCTCCTCCTGCTCCTCCAGATAGGATTCAACAGCACCCTGTAGATGCAGCAGCTGAGATGTGAGGGAATCAATCTGCTCCACCACCCTGCACTCCTCACACTCCCGCTTCAGCGCCAGCATCTCCTTGTTGCAGTTCTCCAACAGCCGAATCATCCGGGCGGCAAAGCCCCGGGATACCAGCACACTCCTCCCCCGCCTTCTGTTTTGCGCCCCGGCAGATTGAGCCTGATCCCATAAGTCCGTCGCATCCGAAGCGCTCACGGCAGGCTCCAAAAGATCAGAGTCCGTGTAGTCCTCCAGCGCGAACAATTCTTCCTGCGTCTGCTTTTTACGGCCTTTTTTCCTGCCCTCCTCCGCCGTCTGAAGCTTCTGCAGGCTGTTTTTTAAGGCCAGTATATCCTCCTTGACCATGACGGCGCTGTACATCTCCCGGCCCCGCTCCAGCAGATTGTGGGCCTCATCAATCAAAAACAGGTAATTTCCCTTGACCCCCTCCGCGAAAAAACGCTTCAGATACACATGGGGATCAAAGAGATAGTTATAGTCGCAGATAATAGCATCCGCAAAAAGGCTCATATCCAGACACATCTCGAAGGGGCAGACCTGGTGCTTCGCGGCATACGCCTCCACAAACTCCCTGCAAAAGCCATCCTCATGGGTCAGCAGGTCATAGATGGCCTCATTGATCCGGTCATAATGCCCTTTTGCATAGGGACAATACTCCGGATTGCACTCCGTATTCTCCATAAAGCAGATTTTCTCTTTTGCAGTCAGAATCACGCTCTTAAAGCACAGCCCCTTATCCCGCAGCAGGGTGAAAGTATCCTCCGCCACCGTGCGTGTGATGGTCTTGGCCGTCAGATAGAACAGCTTCTGCCCCATACCCCGCTCCATGGCTTTCACCGCGGGGAATACCGTGGATATGGTCTTTCCCACGCCGGTGGGAGCCTCCAGGAAAAGTTTTTTCTCGTGATAGATGGTCTGATACACATAAGTCACCAGATCTTTTTGTCCCTCCCGATAAGGAAAGGGAAACTCCATCCGGCGGATAGAGGCATCCCGCCTGCGCTTCCACTGGAACCGATAATCCGCCCATCTCAGATAGGAGCGGATAAGCTCGCCAAACCACTGCTGGATCTCCTGGACGGCATAACTATAATGGAAATACCGGATCTCCTCCGTCTCCATATGACAGTACGTCATCTGCACATGAATCTCTGACAGCCCCCTGTCCCGGAAGCTGTGCAGGTACATGGCGGCATAGACCTTGGCCTGGGCCAAATGTACCTGCACTGGACCGTTCATATAAGCCAGTTCCCGATAGGTTCCCTTGATCTCATCAATGGTCACCCCCTCCGGCTTGTGGATAACGCCGTCCGCCCGGCCCTCCAGCACCAGCCGGTAGTCCGCCGTGGGGTGGATATAGCGCAGGGACACCTCGGCCTGGTACTCACTGCCCATACGGCGCTGAATCATGCGGTGGATCCGGCCCCCCTCCTGCATGGCCTGTTCGGGGGAGGCATGGTGCCGGTTGTCGATATCTCCGCTGCGCAGAATGAACTCCACCAGTTCCCGGACGGAGACGCGGATTTCCTCCGTAATCTCCTGTGGTTTCTCCGTTGCTGCTGTCTGCTTTTGTGCTGCCGGAGTCTGTCCGCCCGCTTTATCCTTTCCGGGCATTATGCCTCCTCACCAAAGGTATAGGGAAAGCCCAGTTTTCTCATAAAGTCGGCCATCTGCCAGCAGTCGCACTGCCCGAACTCATCCCCCGGATAAGCCGGCTGCTCGTACTGCTCCATCATATCCTCCGTCCAAAACCTGATATAGCGTTCTATATCTGCCTGCTCCACCTGAAAATATCGGGCAAGCAAGGCGCTGTCTCCGGCACACTGCTGCCGCTCTTTAGGCGAACAGTCAAAATAGTCCGGCAGGGAATTAAAGCAATCCAATTCCTTTTTATTTTCATAAAAGTAATACCCCCAGAAATCCCCATCATAGATATAGAGCAGCAACACCGGGTGCTCTAGGACGCCGGACAGTTTCTTCGCCAGCTCGTCAAAACCGCTGCAGCCATCGTTAAACAGCACCGCGCATCCGGCTTCCGACTCCCTGTACTGACACTGCGCCGGATCAATGTCCGTCGTTGAGCGCGCCGCCAATTTCTCCACTGCCTTTCTGAGTTCTTCCTCCTTGCAATCCGGAATGACTGCCGTTTGTAAAAAAAGTCCCATTTTTATCTTCCTCCTATTTAAATCGCTGCGCGATGGCTCTAAAGTCTGAAGACCCTTCGGCACACACATGGGAGAGACGTCTTTCATTCGTAAAAGCTCTCATGAATGGCGCTCTGGTGCGCTCTCGACTTCACCTTTCCATCCATAAATCCCACCAATAACGTATTGGCCCCCTCTCCGCCTGTCTGAGTTCCGCATGTTCCTATATACCATCCATTATAAATTATTTCCGGCAGAAAAACAATTCCAAAAAGGGGCTGCCGCCCAAAAACGACACCCCCCTTGCACATAGTACTTAAGTTCTCCGGATTTACACGCGCGTATCAGCAGGCCACTGCCAAGCTGCCCAGCAAATCCTCCAGTTCCTGGTTGTATCCCTCATAGGATACCGCCAGCGCTTTGGAAAAATCCAGCCCGTAGACTCCAAGAAATGATTTTGCATCCACTATATATCTGTTATAATAGATGTCAATATCAAAATCGCACTTGGATGTCACGCTGACAAACTTCTGTACCTGATCCTGTGTAAGCCTGATCTGCCTTACCATATTGCATCCTTCCTTTCTCCAATCATACCGCGCCTTATATGGGCGGGGTATAGGCCCCCCGCTGCGTTCACCGCACATATGCAGACACCTGCGCAAGGCTCACTGCCCACGGGGATTAACTGTATCCACGGCACCACTGCCACGCTTCACGAAGAGGCTGGAAACCGTTTTCATGATGGATATACAATACTATATGCAAGATCAAAAGTAAATTGTCGATTTTAACAATTTTAGGGGCTTTTGGCAAATTCTATTGTGTATTTTTGGAAACGTTTAGGCATCATCTGGTTCTGCAGTCCTATATTCCTCCTCTCTGTGATAGCTATTTTATGGCAAAAGTATCGGAAGAGTTCTTCGTAAGCCATCTCCCGTGCAGAATACCCCGCCTGCCGCAGGGCCTGAATCAACTCCTGACTGTCTGTCAGATACCACTCCCCGCCTGCGGGATGGACACCTAGCAAACCTCTTCCGATATCTCTTATAGCAAAATCCTCCTGGGGGAAACGATCCGAGAAATGCACCATCACATAGGGCAGCACATGGCACTTGGGATCGTTCTCCGCATATAGAATCCCCCGATCCAACTCCTGAAAGCGCAGAAACTGCTGTAAACGCATATACTCTCGTCCCGCCTTCTTGGCCAGCTGGAAGGTTTTCAGCACATGAGGATTCGTCTGATGATCCAGCAGGTGCCCGGGCTGCGGCCGGGCCTGCAGGCCATACACCACCGTCTGGTACACGGCCTGGGCCTTCTCCGGGTCGGGCGTAGTCAGCGCCAGACCCAATGACTCATAATCTGCCTGTCCAAAGCGCCTCCGCAGTGTCCGCATCACCTTCTCGGCCCTTTCCAAATCCGTTTCCACCGGTATATATTCTCCAAAAAGCATCAGTTCCCGGTCCACCCTGATCCAGGTGTCCCGATGCTCCGCATGCTCCTCATAGGCCCGGTAGATGGCCGTACAGACCCCTTCCAGGTTGTCCTCACACTGATATACCCGCATCTGTCTCAAATCCCTCCTCGATCCTTCCCCCGCTCCGGCAGCTAAGCCTCCGCAGGATGACGCCTCTTCTTTCCTGCGATCTTCCCTCGCCCCGACAGCTAAGCCTCCGCAGGATAATGCCTCTTCTTTCCTGCGTCCTTCCCCCGCTCCGGCAGCTAAGCCTCCGCAGGATGACGCCTCTTCTTTCCTGCGATCTTCCCTCGCCCCGACAGCTAAGCCTCCGCAGGATAATGCCTCTTCTTTCCTGCGTCCTTCCCTCGCTCCGGCAGCTAAGCCTCCGCAGGATGGCGCCTCTACATCTGCCCCGTAACCACCCGGTAGGCATCCCCCGGATCCGGCTTTATACTGTACTGTCCGTCGTCAAAAAGGCTCATCTGTCGGTAACTCATGCCGTCGCTGCCAAACTGCACCCTGTCCTTCTCGCTGGTCAGGTTCCGCACAATATAGTCCTCCTCCAGCTTGGTGGGGTACATCATCCTGCCCTCACAGGTGACGAAATACAGTGCCCGCTTCAGCACCACCCCGATCCGCTTCAGGTCCTCAAAACGCAGCCGGGCACTGCGGCGGGCTGCCACAATCCGCTGGGCACTGCGCACACCGATGCCGGGTACTCGCAGCAATAACTCATAAGGCGCCCGGTTGACTTCCACCGGGAACTGCTCCAGATGCCGCACCGCCCAATCTTCCTTGGGATCCAGCAAAACATTGAAAAAAGGACGCTTCTCATCCAACAGTTCTTGGGCCTGAAAGCCATAGAAGCGCAGCAGCCAATCCGCCTGGTACAGCCGGTGCTCCCGTTTCAGGGGCGGCCCTCCCGGCAGAGCGGGCAGTGCCTTGTCCTCATTGACTTTCACAAAGGCGGAATAGAACACCCTTTTTAAGTCAAATCGCTGGTACAGGCTCTCCGCAACATTCAAAAGCTGGTAATCGCTCTCCCCCGTGGCCCCGATGATCATCTGGGTGGACTGCCCTCCCGCCACAAATTTCGGCGCATGACGGTACACTGTCAGGTCATGTTGGTTGATCTTGATTCCATTCTGTATCTGCCGCATGGGTGTCAGGATATTGCGGCGGTGTTTGTTTGGGGCCAGTTCCCGCAGTCCCTCCGCCGTGGGCAGTTCCAGATTCACGCTCATGCGATCCGCCAAAAAGCCTGCCATCTGTATCAGTTCCGGCGGCGCGCCGGGTATGGCCTTCACATGCACATACCCGTTAAACCGATACTGATTTCTCAGCAGATACAGCGTTCTATAGATCAATTCCATGGTCCGGGTAGGACTCTCAAAGATCCCGGAACTCAGAAACAAACCTTCTATATAATTGCGCCGGTAAAACTCGATGGTCAGACTGCAGATCTCATCCGGCGTAAATGTGGCCCGGGGCACATCGTTGGATTTCCTGTTAATGCAGTATTTGCAGTCGTAAATGCACTCGTTGGTCATCAATATTTTCAGCAGAGAGATGCATCTGCCGTCGCTGGAAAAACTGTGGCAGATGCCCGCCTTCACACAGTTCCCCAGATCCCGTCCGTTCCCTTTACGCTCCACGCCGCTGCTGGTGCAGGCCACATCATATTTAGCGCTGTCAGTGAGTATCCCCAGCTTCTCCATCAGCCCCATGGGACTGCTGTCCTGCACTGCTCCCGGGGCAAGAATATGCACATTTTCCTTGCCTTCCACAGCAGAGGCCTTTCCCCTGTCCTTACTCCAATGGGTATATGGACGCGTATCCTCCAAACTCCCTTCTATGGTATCCGGCACGGACATCTGCTCTTTTTCGGCAGCGTCCTGCGGCATCAATGATTGCACTTGCGCAGGCTTATTTCCTTCTCCCTCATAGTTCCCTGACGTGATCATAACATCAATACTCCTTGCATACATATAGAACGTTAGGCAATTGCGAAACGTTCTCCGCAAGTGACGTGGCTGGTCAATATATACAAAAACGGGCTCCGATGCAGTGGCCAGTCGCCCTTATTTTGTATATATTGCCCATCCACTGTTCCCGGAAAGGGAGTTTCGCAATTGCCTAATGCAGAACGCCCGTTCGATATAAATATAGCACATATGTTCGCAGAACGCAAGACAAAAAATCAGCCCCATGCATACCGTCACAGGCAGACATGGGGCTTGAAAGCAACCTTGGTATAACCCTATTTCTTCTTCATCACCAGATGCTGAGGCAGGCCGTTTACCATGAACGGCTGATAATCGCCCTGAATCAGTGGCTCGATATAATTGATGAACTCCTCCGTCACATAGTTCCCTTCCTTGTTCATCCAGGAACGAGGAACCAGCTTCTCGTTGTTGGCAATCCGATGCACATCATAGATACCGGCAGCGCTCATATAGGGATCATCCGCCACGCGGTCAATCACCACCATTTTGCCGGTGTCCCCCTCGTCTGCCGCTTTCACGGCAGCGCCGCCCACCATGAACGCCTCATCCACATCCACGCGGGAGGCCATGTGGGATGCGCTCCTCTGTAGGGTGGAATACTCTATACTCCGGGTCTTGCAGCCGATCTCCGCCCCCAGATATCCCGCCAGATAAGCGGCTGTCCCCTGTAACTGCTTGTGCCCAAAGGCATCCACATAACCTGCGCCCCCTGACAGTTCACAGACATATCTGCCGTCGGCCAGCTTGATCCCCTCGGATACCGCGATCACAACGGATTTCTTTTTCTTGAGCAATTCTTCGGTGGTCTTTCGGAACTTGTCAATGTCAAATACCACCTCCGGCAGATAGATCAGGTCAGGGCCTTCGCATTCCTCCGTCCTGGCCAAAGCGGTGGCGCCGGTGAGCCAACCCGCATTGCGCCCCATGATCTCCAGAATTGTGATGGTGGATCTGTCGTTGTAGGTCAAGCCCAGCGCATCCCGGATGATCTCCTTGGTGGAAGCGGCAATGTACTTGGCGGCGCTTCCGAAGCCCGGCGTATGATCCGTCAGCGCCAGGTCATTGTCAATGGTCTTGGGAACACCCAGGAACTTCTGACTGTGGCCCTTTACGATGGCATAGTCGGACAGCTTCTTGATCGTGTCCATGGAATCATTGCCGCCGATGTAAATGAAGGCTTCGATCTCCAGCTTATCCAGAATCTTAAAAATTTTCTCGTAGATCTCGGAATTCTCATGAATTTCCGGCAGTTTGTACCGGCAGGATCCCAAAAATGCCGACGGCGTCCTCTTGAGCAGTTCTATATCCATGTCGGAGTGAATCTGAGTGGCCAGATCCACATACTGTTCGTCCAGAAAGCCCTGAATGCCGTGAAGCATTCCGTATACCTTGTGGAACCCTCTCTCCTTGGCCGTCTTATAGACGCCCGCCAGGCTGGAATTGATCACTGCCGTGGGACCGCCCGACTGCCCCACAATGATGTTGCGTTTTTTTGCCATTTCCTCTCCTTTCCCGCATATCAAAAGTTCCGGCTCCGGCCTGCCCCGGGCCTCAACTTTGATATGCATCGGTTACCCTCCAAAATATATTTCGTCTGCAACGTAATCGCTATTTAAATCATATCAAATATGGGAAAAAAACACAACAAAATTGTGAAATTTTTGTTAAAAAAGCACTTGCTTCTCCCCACTACATATGATAAACTAAATCCATAAATGGTGGGGGATTGTACGCCTTATCAATAAACGGATTTGTTGAAGGTACAAAGATTTCCCCTACAATTGATTTATCCGTCTGGCTTATTTCATGGAAGAAAGGAGGCAGAGTTATGAGTGCTATTCTAAATACCGTACACAATAACTATCTGGCTGCCTATGCGCCGTCCAGCATCACTCGTTATGATACGCACAAAAAGAGTGAGCTTCGTGCCGTTTACAATTCCATTGTTAAAATAAATAAGGATTCCCCTTGGTATCTTCCTGTCAAAAGACTGGATGTTCAACAGTTTGCCATCGGGCTCAAAGAGGGCGCACGGGATCTGCACAATACTATCGCCTCTCTGGGCGGTCTGGAGGAAGCGGATCTGCTCAGTAAAAAAACTGCCTTTTCCTCGGATGAAGATATTGCCTCCGCCACCTATGTGGGGACTTATGTGCCGGGGGAAGAGAATCCCTCCATCACGTTGGAGGTGCAGGAACTGGCCGTCTCCCAGGAAAATATGGGTAATTTCCTGCCCACAGGCAAGGTGGGGTTGTCTCCCGACACCTACTCCTTTGACGTGAGCGTCAATGACATGAACTATGAGTTCCAGTTTACCCTTGGGGATAACGAGACCAACCGGGAACTTCAAGAGAGGCTGGCCCGCCTGATCAACAATTCCGGCATCGGCCTCAAGGCAAGAGTGGAGGATACCACCGGGCGCAGTTCCCTGGTGTTGGAGTCCGAAGCCACGGGACTTGCCCCCGGCAAAACCGAACTCTTCCGTATCAGTGACGAGCACACCAGCAAGGCAAAAGGCGCCGTGAATTACCTGGGTATCGACTATGTCAGCCGCCCGGCATCCAACGCCCGCTTTACCATTGACGGAGAGCCCTGTTCCACAGCCTCCAATACCTTTACATACGAAAAAAGATACGACATCTCCCTAAAGGGCGCCAGCCCCGAGGGACATCCGGTAACCATCGGCCTCAAGACCAACGTGGAGTCCCTGTCGGACAATGTGGTGCAACTTGCGGAAGGATATAACCGTTTCCTGAAGGGAGCCAGCAATTATATGGACACCCAGCCCCGCAGCAAACATGTGGTGCGGGAGATGAACAAGATCATCGCCCTGTATCAGGATTCCCTGAAGGCCATAGGCGTAAACAGTCAGGAGGATGGCACCTTGGAGGTAGACCGCTCCAAGCTTAGCAGCGCGGTTGTCAGTTCCGAGGATGTGACAGATACCTTCCACACACTAAAGGATTTTTCCAATCTGCTGCTGCGCAAGAGCAGTCAGATATCCTTAAATCCCATGCAGTACGTGGATCAGACCATCGTGGCATACAAGAATCCGGGACACAACTTTATCAATCCCTACATGTCCAGCGCGTACAGCGGCATGTTATTTAATGGATATTGTTAAAAAGAGGCAAGTGATTTACATTGAATAAATCACTTGCCTTCTATATATTTATATTCTGCGTGGAATTTATGGCTTTTTCTTAACCTTCTGCTTATATTTGTCAATCTGTACGAAATCATCCATCAGTTCCAGAATCTTATCTCTGCCCTCTTGATTCAACTTCACATAGTTCTGCATCACCCTATTCTCAAGCAGCTGCGCCCCCAGAGACGCATCTCTTTCCAGCGAAGTAAAATCCACAGGGTTCAAACTCAACTTGTCACACATCCTGATCACAGTGCCATAAGCCATCCCTTCGATGCCACGCTCCAATGCTGTTACTAATGTACTATACGGGATATTCATCTCTAAGGCGAACTGACGAACACTGCGATACTGTCTTAAAATTTCTCTCTTCAAAATCTCAGCTTTTGTCATGATCCTTCCTCCCAGATATCATATGTTTGTTACTTTACTAATTCTACTATACGCTAAACAATATGATTTTACAAGGGGATCCGACTGGATTTTATGTGTTTTTTTTGTGTATCGGCTTATGCTATGCTGTACGGATAGTTCCTGTTAATGCCCTGTTGACAGTCCCCGCCTGGCCGCCTTGAACTGTGCCAGCAGGCCGTCTATTTTGTTACGGATGAAATCCTGATGCTCCTCCTTGACCAAAAAATAGAGATATGACTCTTTAACATAGTCCTGGGGCATACCTCGCCCGGCAATCTTGAAATTGCAAAATCCCCTGTCGATATAACTGCCTATCTGCTCATTGGTGATAAAGGCTGGTCTTTCCATACACTCCGCAAAAGTGCGCTGGGTCGTCTGATTGGGGCAGGGAAAGCCTGTGTTGATATCAAATTCCAGCTGAAGCTGGGACTGCTGGCGGTAATGCTCCGCCCGCATAGCGCAGCCAGGATAACACACCTCATTGACCAGTATCTCCACCCGCCGGGCCTGGGGGCTGATGGCCTCCAGCACCTGCCGGTCATGGTTCAGATCATAATCCAGCACCACCAGGTAATAGTCTTTGTCCAGTTCCGCCTGCAGACTCTCCAGATCGGTGATCCTCTTGGTGGTGGATGAGATCAGCGGATAGCGGGGATACTCTCTGCGGACATAATCCTCCAGCACCGGCGTATTGACCAGCACCTGGTTCAGCCCGTTATCCGCCAGCCTCATGATGAGATTGCAGTAGGTGTCCTGAAGATGCTTTTCCTCAACCAGGGAATTGGTCCAGGTGAAACGCACCGGAATCCCCCTGCTGTTATAAATTTTTAGAATATTCTCCATATCCCGCTTACAGGTCAGGCCAAAGGAAACCCGTCCGCCGTTCCAGATGGCTCCGGGAAAGGTCCCATAGACGGAACCAATCCGATAGCCCTCCCGGAATTTGTCGGGATAGTCCTTCATCATATTCATGATTACCTGATTCAACAGCCTGAAATAGCAAAAACCCGGCAGATGCCAATATACTTCTTCTCCCATATTTTTACCTCTGTTAAATTTCAATCCACACTCCCGCAAGATGAGTAACGGTATCCAGCCAGCGTAATTCCTCGATACATTCCGCAAAAGCCTGCATGCTTTGCAGCTCCGGCTCCCCTACGGCCAGTGTGCCGGCCTGGGATGATTCACCGTGATAACCTTGTTGCTCACCAGATTATTCAGCAGCATGATCCGCACCTCCCCCTGCTTCTCCGGGCGGATCAGGTAGTGGGCATAGGTCTCCACCAGAGAAAAGATGTTGGCGGTCCGACTCTCGATCTTGAACTGGTTGAAACCCATGGGAACATATTTTTCCCATATATCATCCGGAGAAATATAAGTGCTGTAGCCCTGTATCGTGTGAATGCAGTTATATTCTCCGTATTCGCAGTACCAGTGTTCCAGAGGCTTTTGCTGCTCCTTGGGAAGTTTCCTGTTCTCCAGCAGGAGCCGCTGGTTTCTGGCGATATTCTGGTAGTGGGCGCCCCTCCGGGGACAGTTGGGTGTACACAGAGTATTCACCAGTATCTCACAGCGGGCCTTGTCCTCAATCTTGGCCAGTTCCTCGAAGTTGTTGTTGAAATTATAGTCCAGCACCACCAGATAATAGTCTTTCTTCAATTCCTCATTGACCTGACTGATATCCCGGATCTCCTTGCATGTAGAACTGTTCAGCTTATAGCTGGGGTACTTCTCCCGAATATATTTCTCCAGAATCGGTGAAAAAATCATGACCTCGTTCATTCCGTTATCCGCCGCCTGCATACAGAAATTGCAGTAAGGATCCTTCAGATCTTCCTCGGTAAGGAGCATATTGGTGTAGGTATAGCGAACCGGCACACCCTGGGCATTGATGCTTTTCACCACATTGCGGATAAAAGCGGCGTCGCACTGGTCATAGTTGGATGGTCTGCCGCCGTTCCACAGGGACGTGGGAAATTCTCCGAAAAAGGAGGCGATCTGCACACCTTCTCTGAACCATTCCGGTTTTTGTTTCAACATGCTCAGAACCAGCATATTCAAGGGATAATTCTGGCGCAGGCCAGGCAGATGAAATTTCACTTCCATGATATGATACTTCCTCTCCGTTACATTTGTTCCGGGAACGCTCTGGCAGAATGATACCTGAGCCCATCAAAAATTATTGGGATTCATAGGATAAACCTGTAAACAACACCCGACAAGTCTCCGTGTCCGCCTCTGCCGCCGCATAGATTCCGGCGGTGCATCCCACAAAGCCCCCGGCTGTCTCGGTGGAGAGACTGCGGATGTCCAAATCCTTTGCCGCAGGCACATCCAGGTGATCGGCGGTGTAGCCCGCTGTGGCCCGTAGCCCATCTACCTGAAGATAGAGCTGTAGGGAGTTACCCGGCTGTATCGCAGGCAGCGGTATGTCGCCCGCTACGGTGTCCCGACCGTTTTGACACAGGATGACTTGCAGCTTGCCTTGATATACCTCCAGCCGCAGATGATACGCATTGCTCTGGAGCAGAGCCAGACCTGCGCGGCAATTGCAGATAATACCGCCATTTGCATCGTGGTCGCCGCCACCGCCACCGCAGTCACTGCCGTCGCCACCGCCGTTACTGCCGCCAGCCCCCCGGGATTGCACCATGGCCAGCGCCGTCTCCATGCGAAAGGCGTGGTGCTGTTGACGGATGCCTACATAACTGGGGCTTCCCTGCTCTTTCAGTGTAACAGATGTGGCGGTAAGATACAAGCCCTTTCCGGCCTCCAGAGTGTAATGGGACAACTCCGGATTGCGCAGATAGAGAAACTCATGCCCCAATGCGGCCATCTGGGTAAAGTCATAGCTTCTGTCGCTGCCGGGCAGAGCATTGCGGCCCTTGCCAGGGCTGGTAAAGCTGTCCGGCGCCTGCTCCGGCAGCCACTGAGGCAGGTTGATCTCCACCTGCTCCGTCAGCCGGCCCACCCCTGCGTTGACCACTGGCCAGTCGTTTTCCCAGGTCACTTTTGCCAGAAAAGTCTCTCTGCCCATGGTGGTATAGCCCTCCAATGGCCGCACTGCCAGCATGGTCATGTACCATTCCCCCGCCGGGGTCCTGAATAAATCCCCATGCCCCACATACTTAACAGGATATGCCTGCCCCAGATGCCTGTGAGTCAGAATGGGGTTACAAAAATTATTCTCATAGGGCCCCCATATATCTTTGCTGCGGCACACACTCACCGCATGCTCCGGACCTGTGCCGCCCTCGGCATGAAGAATATAGTAGTAATCGCCCTTCCTGTACAGATGAGGGCCCTCCGGCCAATGCACACCCCGCAGGGCGCCGTTCCACACATCTTTACGCTCTCCCACCAGCTTCCAGGTATTCAAATCCAACTCCTGTATCCAGATATACCAGTCACCGTCATACCTGCAGCCCTCAGGATTGGGATGTGTGCCTATATAATAACATTTTCCGTCATTGTCAAAAAACAGACTGGGGTCAATGCCATCCGCCCCCTCCAGATAATGAGGCTCCGACCAGGGGCCCTGGGGCTTCTCGGCTGTAACCACATAGTTGCCGCCATGGGACACATTGGTACATATCACATAAAATGTCCCCTCATACCAGCGGATCGTGGGGGCAAACAGTCCCTGGGAGTGTCCCGCGCCCTCCAGAGGCAGCTGGGAAGCCCGATCCATCACATTGCCAATCTGCTCCCAGTGTACCAGATCTCTGCTGTGCAGCACCGGCAAACCAGGAAAATAGGCAAAAGTTGAGTTCACCAGATAATAGTCCTCTCCCACCGCGCAGACAGAAGGATCCGGGTAGAATCCCGGCATAATCGGATTTTTCGCGTATTGTGCCATTTATATTCTCCTCTAAAAAAGGGGTGGTGCCCGGAAAAACACCACCCACTTACTACATTATTGCTTGTTTCAATTATGGATAACAGAACTTATTGATTAGCCTCTGCAATGTATGCCTGCCAGGTATCTCTGATAGCCTCTACCTTCTCGGATACAACAGAGCCAGGCAGACCGTATACCAGGTCATTGCCCAGATCCAGGTTGGGGATCAGGCCATGGTAGGTCACGCGGCCGTTGGTCATCATACGGGTGATGGTATAGTCAACTGCCTCCGTGTCAGGGAAGTTGTTGTAGTAGTTGGGCTTCCATGCCTGGTAATCTTCATAGCCGGGAACGGGATCGGTCCACAGATTGTAGGCAAATGCCAGCTTCCAAGCCTTCTCCGCGTCATAACACGCAGGGATGGCTACAGGGTTGTTGCTGTAGATATTGGTGTAGTCGCTGGCCTTGGGCCCCTTGGGGAAGCATACGAAACCGTACTCGTCCTCCATGGTAGACCACTGTCCGTTAGGGCCTGCGCAGTAAGCGCCCTCAGTACAGAACACTGCCTCACCGTTTACCCATGCCTGCTTGTAGTAATCCCACTCAGCGCCCTCGGGAGGAACCAGACCGTAGTCAGCAATGGCATCCACTGCCCAGTTCAGAGCTTCCAGAGTCTCGTCAGACTCCAGCTTGTATACATATTGGCCGTTCTCCTGTCCTATATAGTCGCCATTATTGGAAAATACGGCATAGTTAATGAACTCCGCATGGTTCTGAGTCATACCTGCAACATCGATCACACCGTCGTTGTCCAGATCCCTCTGTACCTGATTGCACAGGTCAGTGAACGCGTCCCAAGTCCATTCGCCGGCTTCCTGCAACTCGTAAGGCTTGTTGGGATCAACGCCTGCGTCCTCCAGCAGTCTCTTGTTGAAAAAGATACCGTTACGGGGCTCGGTGTCTCCGGCATACATACAATAGATAGAATCCCCCTTGCTCATCAGCTTGTGTACGCCAGGGCCCCACTTAGCCTCGGAGAAGTCCAGACAGTCAAGGGTAGCCAGATCATACATCAAGCCCTGGTTCATGGCGGAGGTAGTGGGAGCGGCCTCACGCAGAATAAAGATATAGTTCTCATCTCCACCGGCAGTAGCATAGTCTACAAAATCCTGAGGAGCGCTGCCCCAGTCGGAGATGGCCTGCTGCTTGAAGGTGAAGTTATAGGTCTCCTGAATCCACTCGCGATATGCGTCACGGGCTTCCTCATAATCATTGTTGGGTTCAACGGGATCTCCGGACCACCAGTCACGCATGATGATTTCCATACCACCCAGATCATATACATTGCCGTTCTCATCGGTCAGAACCGTGTAAGGGCTTACCTCCTCCTCAGGGGTAGATGCCTCAGGGGTAGATGCCTCCGGCGCGGAAGACTCCTCAGGGGTAGATGCCTCCGGCGCGGAAGACTGCTCCGAAGTGGACGCATCGGGTGTGTCACTGCCGGTAGTAGGCGCAGGCTCATTGCCACATGCAGCCAGGCTCACAGCCATCACTGTAGCCAGGGACGCCGCAATTACTTTCTTTGCAATTTTACTTTTCATTTTTCATATCCTCCTGTTTAAGTTGCGTATCCGCCTTGCGCAGGCAGATGCAGTTAATCTATATAGAACCCTGGGCGAAACCCGACGCCACAATTTCTTTTCCGGGATGGCGCCGGAGCCCAGGGGGCTATAGCTATGTTACATCTTGATACCGGAACTGCTAAGACTCTCCACAAAGCCCCTTTGAGCGAACAGATAGAGTATCAGCACCGGGATGATAATCATCAGTGTACCGGTGGACATAATACAGTCCACCAGACCCACGGTAGGAGTGACGGTAGTACCCTGCAGTCTCTGCAGATATGACGCCAGACTGTCCACGATCCTGGAAAGAGAAGTACTCACCAGTCTGACATTCCCCAAAAACAGCTTGGAGTAGAACCCATCCGTCCACTGCCACACAAAGGAGAACAGGAAACAGGATGTAAGGATGGGAGTTGCATCCGGCAGCATGATCCGCAGGAATGTCTTGAGAGTCCCACAGCCGTCCACATAGGCCGCTTCCTCCAACTCCATAGGGATATTGCGGAAGAACTGGCGTATCATATAGATATACAGGCCATTCTTCAATCCCATGCATCCCGCGCTCATCAGATAGTAGGGCAAAACAGAACCTCTCAGGTTGATAGAATTGCCGGTCACTGCCTTGAAGATACCCAGCACGTCAAAGAACCGGAAATGCAGATGCAAGGAGGTGGATATGGTCTGCGGCGGCACCAACACCACCATCAGTACACAGGCAAACCAGAACTTCTTGAGCGGAAAGTTGAACCTGGCAAAACCATATCCCACAAGTGTACAGACCGAGATCTGCAGAACGGCAATGGTGAAGGAGACCACCAGAGAGTTCACAACACTCTTGCTGTATGCCATCAGTTCAGCCGCCAGCCTGTAGTTTTCTGTGGTGAAATGCTCCGGGATGGCGATAACCATGGGGTTATACAGATCCCTCTCCTCCATGAAACTGACAGAGATCTTGTTGAAGATCGGCTGCAGAATCATAAAGCACATGCCGAAGAGCAGGATAAAACGACATATCTTCAGCGCAATACTCATAATCGTCTTTTTCAGCAGGTAGCCCTCTGACTTTCTATTCCTCTCCCAGAAGCTACTATTTTTTTGTTTAGCAACTGCCTTAGTCATAATAGTAAACCCCCTTTGAAATGAAAAACGAAGTGATACCTACAAAGGCGATGACAATCAAGAAATAAATCCATGTCATAGCTGACGAGAAACCGTAATTAATCTGCTCCACCATGACCTTGGTTATCTTCTCTATCACCTCATTGTCTGATCTCATACAAAAATCAATGATTGTATAAATCCAGTTCACCAGGAACATGGAACTGATCATGGGGAAAGTGATCTTCCAGAGACTCTCCCACTTGGTGCAACCCTCAATATCCGCCGCCTCATACATGCTGGTGGAAATGGTCTGCAGACCCGACAGGAAGATGATGATCTGGATGCCGGAGGAAATCGCAATATTATAGATATTGTCGATAATCTCAAACACTGTCTCAAAAGCTCTGACCCCCACACCCGCCGTCCGCAGGATATTCTCCACCGCCGCAGTGATGCTCATGCCGGTGGTATTCTCCTCGATTGCCACCTGCACCTGCGCCATCAGGGAATTATCTGTCTCCAATCCTAATATAACACCGGAAGAGAGGATAACGGGCAGGAAAAATATGGCTCTCACCAGGGCCCTGCCCTTAAACTTCTGGTTCAGGATCAGTGCCACGAAAAAGCTGAACACCATGATGGCCAGTGAGTCTATCACCATCCTGGATACCTCCTCCGTCAGCAGCCGGGTAAACTCAGGATCTATCCTAAAGGCGCGGATATAATTGTCGAGCCCCTTCCAGATCGGCTCAAAGTTGCCTGCACCTACTTCCACAGTACAGAAACTCATATACAGTGACTGGAAGAAAGGCTTAACCATAAAAACCAGAAACCCGACAATGAAAGGCGATATGAAGATATATCCAGCTATTGCCTTACGTCTCTGAAGACCTGCTAATTTATTCTTCTGTTTCTTCATCTCTAACAACCCTTTCTATAATTTTGCTCCGCATCCGCCCTGCCAGCGCACAGGATGTGGTTCCCCGCACTGTTCGGACAGATGCTGAAAATTCTTTGAACAGACAACCAACCTACCGGACCACCTTGTAATCCCTGGCGGGAACCACTGTCCCGTCCTCCGCCGTCTGATCCAGATAACCATAGTTGACATAAACTCTGGTACCGTCCTCATACATGGTACAGGACAGTTCTGCGTTAATCTGCTCATGCCCTGTCATTTTCTGGTTGAAGGTGTGTCCCAGTTCCGCATTGTATCTGGTATATGTATCCACCAGCCTGTCATGCCATGCGGCATAATCCGAGCCGTAGTATTCTGTGTAAAGGGTCTTTTGAAGAACAAATGCCGTCTCGTTCATCAGGGTGAAAGATAAGCCTGCTCCATATTCCGCGCTGCGCAGCAGTTCATCCTCCGTCTCACCGGTCAGATTCAGCGCCTCGCCGGTGTAATTCACATATCCATGCAGCGCCATCTGATAGAAAGGCACATAAGTGTCAATGATGGTGTACTCACTGCCCTGTAACTCCATGTTGGTAATCATATCGCAGTACGGGGCCACGTAGTCGTTGCCCATATTGATCATGAGCTTCTGTCCCTGATCCACCAAATCCCTGATCTGCCCTGCCTGCTGGTTCAATACCTCCTGCCGGTGGCGGATATCACTCTCGTAATAGTCTGCGGAAAGATCCTTGCCGGTCTCCCTGAAGGAAATCCCTGTGCCGTATTTCGCTGCCGCCGCCGCCAGATTCGCGGTCATCTCCTCCGCGATATCCGGATGCAGCAGATAATAGCTGTCCAGCATCTCCCTCTTGCCGTAGGAGATAGGGTTATACTCAAACAATTCCGCTTTTTCCTTACTGATAAAGCGCGCCGCGTCGGTGAACACGAAAAACCCGTCCAATAAACTGCTGTCATATGCATACTGGGTCACACCGTCCAGATAGATGTCAACCCCCAGTCCCTTAGCCGTGTCAACCGTATTCTGCAGATCCTTCTTACTGCCCAGACTGGATACGGGTTTCACGTTGCTGAGCATCTTCTGCTGGATACCGCCGTTGGTCCATCCGGTGAGTTTCACCGACATATTATTCAGGCCGTCGCTCTTAAGCTCCGTTATCATATTGGCCGCTTCCTTGAAGGTGGTCAGCTTCAGGGGTCTGGAAACCGGTACACCCAGAATCTGCTTAACCTTGTCTACCGCTCCCACGATCTCCACTGCCACCGGGGCTTCCGTATCGTCGTTCATGGCCATGTAGCCCTCATATTTATCTGTCAGATACGCCTGGTAGTCCTTGGCCATATCCGAATAGCTGCCGCTGTCTACAAAGCTGTAGCGCTGTACCAGGCTTCCGTCGGGTAACTCCGGAATATAGACATAGATGCTACTGTTGGCGATCTCACCCACATCGTACTTCTCGCGCAGGGCGATGCTGTACACCGCATAGGCATAATTGTAGCTGTTCATTCTGCCGGAGATGTCCGCTCTGATGGAGGCATAGGCCGCACCGTCCTCCAGAATACAGATAAAGGAGTCATCTTCCTGGCTGATACCGTACACATTAAAGTAATTTCGGGTGTTATGCACCACCGCCTCACGGTTCAATGCCATATCCCAGCCGTACATATTGGCATAATAGTCGTTCTGAGAACTTTTACCGTTGTTAAAATTGATCAGCGCGCCGCCGCCCTCCGGCACCATCAAAAAACCTTCGTCGTCCGTGCCGCCCGTGCCAAAGAAAGGCAGGAGGCTCAGATTGGAAATGGGATATTGAGACTTATATTCAATCTCCTGCAGCGGAACCTCCACCAACAGATCATCCCCATCCAGACGGTAGATCACGCTCACATTGTAGATTGGCTTATCAAAGTTGCTCTCCGCGAAATTCAGTTCTTTGTCCGCCTGATAATCCTCCATGGTATAGCCGATCTCCTCAAAGATCCCCTCAAACTTACTCTTCAGGTTATCCTTGATGGTATCACGCAGCACCCATATTACTTCCTCCGCCACAATCGGGTAGTTCACCAAAAGCTGCTCCTTATCATCACTCTTGCCCAGATTGTTAATGTCGTATTTTTTGTAGTACTCCTTGACCAGAGTGGCGTTAGTCTGATCCATCAATCCAAGCCATTTCTGGAAATTCTCGTCCGTTACAACCGGTGGAATAATGTACTCCTTCTCCGTATCGCCGATGGAGTAATAGACTTTCACATAATCCTCACCCATCTCTATGTCATAAACACCTTTTTCAATGCTGTAATCGTAATTATTATACTTGGCGTCCACGCCGTTCTGGGTACTCCAGGTGATCTCCATAGTGGACTGTAGTTTTCCCTTCTCACTGGTCAGCGCCAGAGTGTCTGAGGATGCGTCCTGGGGATTGGAATACCACACTTTGCCACTGGATTTTACCTCAACGGTAAAATGGGTGTTTGTGGGGTCCATCACGAACTTCAGCGCCTCGTTCTCCAGCACCAGTTCTGTCTTTTCCCCTTCCCAGCCATTGATCCGAATGATCTCTTCCTCTTCCTCCGCATCACGATAATTCAATATGATCAACACGCCGATCAGGATGATCAGTGCAATGATACCCGGCCCAATCAGGCTTTTCAGCTGCCGGATCAGCGCCTTTTTCAATTCTGCTTTTCTTGCCGCTTTGTCTCTATACATGGTTTGGTTTCTCCCATCTGCCTACCAGAATAGGCATATATCCTCTCTCACCGCTTCCGGCGTCACAACTACTATCAGCCTGGCTGTAAGTCTCTGTCATAGTCGGAACAGTATCTCCCTGCCCAAGGAAATGAAGTATGACACACCCTGCGTAATCATGCTGAAAAACAATAACAGGATAAATACAATTACCAGCATTGCAAACAGAGACGCAATGGTGAACAGAACATTCTTGCCCAGAGAATACTCATGGATCTGCATCATGGCCGCAAAGATCAGCGCAATGGTCCACACCAGGGACAAGACACTGAGCACCGTGTAAAATTCCATCTCATCCACCGTCACGAAATTGCTGAAAATCATCAAGGGAAACTGCATCAGCGGATAGGGGGTCAGCGCATAGCAGGTAGCCATGTACACCTGCCCCAACCGGCCCTTGCCGTCAAACAACGTGGTCAGGGCCCAGTTCCCCACCACCCACAACAGGAGAGGGAACAACACACTGGCTATATATAGAAAAATATTGATGCCTTCCCAGTACACATTCATGAAGATAAAGCTGGTGTAGCGCAGCTTCATGACCCTGACCAGCAGCGTTAGAAACAGGATAGTGTTGGCTGCCGCAAGGGAGCCCCTCCGCTCATGAGTCAGGTCCCAGAACCCGTCCAGGGGATGGGTGATGCAATACAGGGCAAACTTTAAAGTTGCAAGATAATGCGCAAAGGTTTCTTTCTTTTTCAATGAAGCTATCATAACGGCCTCCGTTTACATTCTAAAGATGTCAGCAGTGTCGATCTCATGCTTTATTTTCTTGGCTTTGCCTATGGCCAGAGGAACAATCAGCACTGCGAACACTACGATGAAGATGACTATAATATGCTCTTCCACCCACTCCTTGCGGTACTGTTTGTAAGCCTTGGAATAATTCTCGTCATCGTATTTCAGTTCAAAGTATTCCATGGCCTCGCGGTAGCGCTCCTGCCGCAGCAGGGAACGTCCTATGCCGATATAGGCCAGGTCATAGTTGCCGTTTATATCCATAACCTTCTGCCAAGTTTCGCCGGACGCGGCATAATTCCCGTCGTCAAACTGATCGATGGCCTGGTAGACCAAACGTCCAAACTCCGTCGGTGTAAACAGGGTGATTGCGCAGTCCTGGCTGTCCAGCACCAGCAGATCCTGCCCCATGTGCTCCAGAGCCGCCGGGTAGCGGAAATATCCGTCCATGTTGCCGTTGCCTCCGAAACCAAAGAGCATACGCCCCTGGTCATCATAGGCGAACAGACGGCCCCTGACCCGATCCAGAGCCACATATACATCATTCTCAAAGACCGTGATATCACAGAAACGGGAAGGACCCTCATAGCCGCCGGCATTGCCCCAGTATAAGTCGCCTATTATGAACCACTCGCCGTTGCGAACCAGAATGTCATTGCCCATCAGATTCAGCTTGCGGACGGCATCCGCCGCTCCCGAGTCCAGATCATCATCCGAGGCATTGCCGTTGACCGCATAGATGAAACCCTCATGATCCATGTAAATATTGTCATACTCCGTGGGCACGAAAGATTCCATCTGCGCCCTCTGTTCCTCGGTGGCCAGCCTTTTCCAGATATAGTCCGCAAAGTCATAGGTAACCTTGGTAGCTCCCACAAATCCGGAGAAAACACCGTCATTTTCGTATTTGATCAACCCCTTGTTGATACCGCTTGCGATGCAGTACACACGGCCTGCCGTATCTATTGCAATCTTGTTCGGGGTGAAAGTGATCGTGGGATCCAGGGTATTGTCCACAGGTTTATCAAACTGCATCAAATAATTTAAATCAGCATCCAGCTTCAGGATGCGGCCATTGCCCCTGTCCGCTATGAAGAGTTCTCCCGCCTCGCTGATAGCGATATCCGAAGGATTGGAGAATGTCTTAATCTCCACATCACCCCTGAACTCATCAATGATCTGCTTCACCCGAAAGCCTGCATTTTCAATCTTCTCCAGTACCACGATGCGGTTGTTACCCGTGTCACAGACATAGAGCAGATTGTCATACGCAAACATGCCTTGGGGGTTTGAGAAGTTCTTTTCCAGCCCCAGGTCAGCAGCGGTATATACCTCCTGCACGGTATAGGCATCCGGGGAGTCCTGCACGTCTCCCCAGTAATCATAATTGAAGCTATAACTGCCGTTGTCGGAAGCACACACCGCCAGGGAGGAACCCACCAACATCACAGCGCTTGCCAGCAATGCGCCGACTCTCTTTATTATCTTTCTCATACGCCACCTCGCTCCTCTATCTATTCCCCATGCCGCACTTTCACTAATCCTTCAGACCGGAACTTGCCATGGTCTCCAGGATCTGGCTCTCTGAGAGAATGAAAATACAGATCGGCACTGCCATCACGATAACCTGTACCGCCGCCGACTGGCCGGTTCTGGCGATACCGCCGCTCTGAATCTGCTGCAGCGCATATACCAGTGTCTTTTTCTCCTCGGAATAGATGAAGGTTGCCGCCTTGTTGTTCCACAGGTTCTGTACGGCAAATATTATCAGTGTCAGCCAGGCAGGCTTAACATTGGGCATCACAATGCCGGAAAACACTCTCCACTCGTTGGCGCCGTCAATCTTGGCCGCCTCTATCAGGGAAGTGGGCAATCCCTCCATGAACTGTTTCATCAGGAACAATCCTGTAGGCATCGCAAAGGCCGGGATAATGATGGCCCAGTAGGTATCAATCCAGCCCAGGGAGTTGATGATCAGATAGTTGGGAATGGATGTCACATATCCGCTGAACATCAGGGCCACAGTGACTAACTTAAAGAAAGTCTGCCCGCCGGGGAACTCGTACTTCGCCAGCACGAAGGCTCCCATGGATGCCACAATCAGATGTCCGAAGGTTCCCACCACCGTGATGAACACCGTGTTGAATATGTATCTGGAGAAGGTCACCCAGGACTTGCCCATGGTCACGAACAAGTCGGAGAAGTTATCCAGTGTGGGATTCTGCGCAAAAATGCTGGGCGGGAATCGGAACAACTCATCCAGAGGCTTCAGCGCGGACTCGATGGCGTACACCAGAGGGAACACCATGGCCACGGCCATGAGCAGCAGAAAAAAGTAAACGAAGAAATCTCCTACTCTGGACCGGTTGGGCTGTCTTCTCTTTAAAATTACATGTCTCGGTTGCTTTTCTCTTTTCGCTTCTTTTCTCTTTTTGCTCATATCAGGTTCCTACTCTTCTCAACAGACTTTGAATTGCTTTGTTACACAGGATCATCACCAGGAACAGCATGGTCGCTATGGCCGATGCATATCCCATCTCAAATCTGGAAAAACCATAGTCAAACAGGTGGGTCACGACGGTGCGGGCCGCATAGTCCGTACTGGGGTAACCGCAGAGGGCCATGGTCACATCGCAGACACCGAAGGACTGGGTGATGGCCATAACCGCGCCGAACATCAACATTGGCTTCATATTCGGCAGGGTGATAAACCACAACTCCTGCCACCGGTTCTTCACGCCGTCAATGCAGCCCGCCTCGTACTGGGAGCGATCCACACCCTGCAGACCTGCCACGAATGACAAGAAGCCCATGCCCAAACTCATCCATAGAATAACCAGCATACAGATAGGAAGCATGTAGGCCGGGTTGGTAAGGAACAGGATCGGGGCATCAATCAGGCCCATTTCAATCAGCAGCGCATTCACATACCCGTAGGCATCGCCTCTGAAGAACACGGAGAAGATGACAAACACATTGCCGGCGATGGATGGCGCATAGAACACCACCACCGCGATAGTTCTGATCCACCGGGGCAATTCGTTAATCAGCCAGGCAAATAAAAATGACATAATGTACCCCAGCGGCCCTGTGATCACGGCGATCATGAATGTGTTCTTCACGCCTTTCAGGAAAATGTCGTCCTGCAGGATCAGGCTGATATAGTTCTGCAGCCCGATAAACCTGGGAGACTCCAATATGTTGTAGTAAGTAAAGCTGAAAAAGATGGAACTGCACACCGGCAATATATAAAACAGTGTGAACAGGATTGCATAAGGGGCCAGGAACGCATAGCACATCTTTGCCCGTTTCGCCTTCTTAACCGCCACCCGGAAATTGTGTTTCCGGAGGGTAACATATTTCTGTAAATATTCTTTCATTCCGCTTTCTCCCCTCCTATTCCAACGGCAGGCCAAACTCGTTTCGCTTCTTGGCCAGTTCCTCGTTGATCGTGATGGCGTAATCTATGATGGTCTCCCGCGCGTCATCCTTGTCGTTGATCACCTTACGGATGGCGTTGGTGATATGACGTCCTGTGTAATAGCCGCCCGGCACCTCACGTATGCCCACCGTCTGGTTCCACTGTGCCAGCAGCACCTCGATGTCGTCCGCGCTCCAGGCCAACTGGGAAAACGCGTTGATATTGGCTGTGGCATATCTGGCGGAGGACCCCAGCAGGGCTTCAATCTCTCGTCCGAAACGAACCTGCGTGTCAATCTGTGCCCACCACTTCATGAACTCCCATGCGTTCTGCCTGTTGTTCTCGTCGGTCTGTTTAATCATCATGGTGGCGCTGCCGGTGATAAAATCTGACCGATCTATATAGGTCTCGCCGTTCTCATCCACCTTCTCCGTGCCGGGAATCAGTGTGAAATCCCACAAGCCCCGGATCTCAGGCGCAGATACCATCAGGGTATTATAGGTGGCATAGTTTGCCACGCCGATAGGCATCTCGCCGGAACGGAACCGGCTGACAAAGTCAAAGTAGGTAGGAATACCATAGTCGTTAAAATACTTGATATAGTCCGCCATGGCCTCCACGCCGGCCTCTTCGTCCACCGTGGTTCTGGTGCCCATCTCGTTGTACAGATCACCGCCATACTGGAACAACAGGCTGAAATACATACTCAGATCCGGGGCGTTGGATGCCACCTGGGTGCTGGCCGTAGTACTGCTGCTGGAACCGCCTGCGCTGGGAAGACCGATGGACATGTTGTTGCCCTGTATTGTGGGCAGCATCTCAATCAACTCCTGCCAGGTATTGGGCACTTCCAGTTCCAGCTGTTCCAGCACATCCTTGCGGTAGAACAGCACGTTGAAAGTCTGCGTCTCCGGCACCGCATAGATATGGCCGTCCAGAGAGTACTGTTCATAAGAACTGGGCGTATAGTTGGCAAGTACTTCCTGGTAGTCCGGGAACTGGGTAATATCCTCCACGGAATTACGCAGGGCGTAGTTCACAGGCTGGTCCGCGCCGACGGAAAGTACCACATCCGGCCCCCTGCCGGCCACCACCGCCGTCAGCAGAGCGTCCGCCGCAACGATCTCCACGTTGACCTTGATGCCGGTCTGGGGTGTGAAAGTATCATCCACCATGGATTTCAGGATGGTGCCCTGGTCACGTCCAGTCAAGATCCACACCTTGATCACATCGCCGCCGTCCTCGTCGTACACATCACCCACCGCATCGTAATCCACGACGAAGGAGGCTACAAAGGAACGAATCTCATGAGCCACTTTCTGGAAGAAATTGGCGGTGTCCTTCTCCGGCTGGGTCTGGGTGCCGCTGACCACGATATAGTCGATGTCCAGCTTGGACTCGCTCATATTCAGGATAGCCGTACCCAGCGCGGTTATATTATCCTTAAAGGTTGTAAACTCTGTAGTGATCTTGCCGGGCTTTTCCAGAAACCGCTCCAACTGCTGGGCCAGCGTCTGGGCGGTGGCAATCTTATCCGCTTTCTGTCCGCTGTAGGCCACCACATCATCCACAACCTTGTAGAGCCTCATGCGCTCCAGATCCATGGCCTCCATGACCTCAGGGTAGTTGGTATCAATATGATAATCACGATAATGGTCGGGTGTCGCGCCGGTATACACCAAAATGGTTCTGTAGATCTGATTCAGGCGGAAGGTACAGTCCTCCAATTCTTCCATGATGGGACCCATCTCTCCCAAAGTAGCCTCCAGACGCAGAGTATGGGTGCCCGCCGTCAGGTAGAACTCATAGGGATTGCCTTCCTTATCCCCCAGTGTCTTGCACTCCCAATCATTTTTATAGTCAAAAGAAATGCTCTTGGCCTCCTCAAAGGGAATCACGCCGTCTATGTACAGGGTACGGCTGGACACGCTGCCCCGGGAGTAATTCTGCCGCCCCTTGACCGTTATGTTATAGTAGCCGTCCTCCGGCACTTCGATGTCCCACTGTACCCACTGTCCCGCGCTCCCCCAGGCATCACCGCCCACGTAGTTCAGAACAGTGCGCATCACAGTGTAGGGCTGAGTGGAGGGTGAGGATCTATCGTACTTCGCATATAAGGAGGACTCAGAACGAACGGTGGAATCCTCACCCTGTACCACTTGTATATAGGAAAGCCCCAACCCGGAAGCTGCACTCCCGGTCTGCTTGGCTCTGTACTCCGCATAAGTGTCCATCTCCACCACTGGCAGGATACTCATATTCTTTATCACCAGAGGCTCGTTCACGGCCTCCAGGCTGACAGTGTTGGCACCTTTTTCCAAATAGAACATGTAAGGCTCGGAAATATAGCCCATACTGTCCTCACAGTAGGCGCTCTGCCACTCAAACTTCTCCACCTGGGTAGGACGGATCTCATTACCCTGATTATCCACCCGAACTTCGCCGCCGTCGGTCCAGATACGGGTAAACTCCATGTTGGCCGCATCGTCAAAGGGTAGTTCGCCATTGATGTAAATGGCCCGTTCCGCCGCCACGCCCCTGGACTCGGGCACCAGATAATCCAGCACCACATTGTAGAAGCCCGCCTCGGGAACCTCCACTTCCCAAGTCACCATGGACTTGGTATCCGTAAACAGGGATTTCGCAACGCCCTCATAGTCGTTGTAAACCTCCACGCCGCCTTCCGCAGTGTAAGAGAAGAGATCTAATGTCACCTCCGTCTGGGGACGCGGAGCATCTGCATGGGCATTGAGATAGCGGGTGTAGGTCCCCTCTCTCACCGCACCCTCCGCATCAGCAGTCAGATCATGGCCCGCATACTTATCCTCAAAGGTCTCTACTCCCCTCAGACTCAGCAATATGCAAAATACCGCAAACGCCGCGATCACGCCTATGAGTATGAGTAATTTTTTGACAGTCTTATTCATACATGCCTCCCTGTGTACCTATAGTAAACACCGGCAAATGTTCAATGCCGTTTACTATGACAAAATAGAAATCATGCGATTTTCGCACTTTATGCTTACAATTATATCTTCCCATATCGGCTCTGTCTCCCTATATTTTGCTATTTACTCTTCACACATTGCTTACTTATTGCGAAATTTCAAAAAAAATATTGTGCAATATTTACTTTTCAGATCTGAGATGTTAGAATATACTTATAGAAATTTCTCGTGCTTTCAAGCATTTTGAGCATTTTCCATACAAGGAATCAACCGTGTTGCATAAATGCGTGAGCAATTATTGGGTAATTTAGCAATATTTGCCTATTTGGGCACTGCTACAGAGCAGGCAGTTTTTTGTGATCGAAACTTCCTATACTCACGACTGATTAGATTTTCCGATTCCTGCCCGATTACACTGCGTGTACCGGGCAGAATTTGGAAAATCTTAACAGTGGCCAGTATAATACGCGTTGGCGCAGCGCCGCAGGCCGTGTGGAGATTTAACAGGGTATTGTTCGGATATGCAGAAAAGAGGCAGGAATGACAGATTTGATAATAAACGGAAACTTTCTTGATTTTTATGGAATCAACCACGATTTTACCGGCACCCGGGATGTGCGGGACTCTCAGGAGACCGTTTCTTTCCATAATAATTCCACAATCCGCATCTGGCCCAACACCCAGGTGGAGAGCTTTGAAGCCCACTGGCATGCCGCGCTGGAAATCATTATGCCCGTGGAAAACTACTATGACGTGCGTGTGGGGGAGACCGACTACCACATACGGCCCGGAGAGATCATCGTGATCCCGCCGGGAGAACTGCATGAACTCCATGCGCCGGACAGCGGCAGCCGCTTTATCTTCATGTTTGATATCTCCCTGATCACCAAGCTAAAGGGCTTTGTGGGCATCCAGTCCATTTTGTCCCAGCCCCTTTATGTCACCAAGGATACCTATCCCCAGATCTATGAGGATATTTACCAGCTGCTGATCCAGATGCGAAATGAATATTTTAACAAAAACGAGTACGCGGAACTGACCATTTTCTCTCTGCTGCTGAACTTTTTCACCAAATTCGGCTACAACCATATCAACGCAAACAATCTCTTTCCCAACGTCCGGCTGTACAAGCAGAAGGAATACATCCAAAAGTTCAACAGCCTCATGGAATATATTGACATACATTATATGGAAGAATTGAATCTGGAGGACATCGCCGAGTCCACGGGCTTTTCCAAGTATCATTTTTCCCGGCTGTTCAAGCAGTACACGGGCTTTACTTTCTGCGACTATCTCTGCCACCGGCGTATCAAGGTGGCGGAGGAGTTGCTGGCCAGGCCGGATCTGTCTATCACCGAAGCGGCCCTGCAGGCCGGTTTTCCCAGCATCTCCACCTTTAACCGGCTGTTCAAGCAGTATAAAAACTGTACGCCCAGCGAGTACCGTTCCAGAAACAGCAGGACTCTGCTGGACGACAGTCCCTATGCCTGATAGGTAAAATCCGTGAACACCGCCTCCCCGCCGCTCTCCTGGGTGGCATACACCGCCAGGGCGAAGCGGCAGCCGGTGAAGTGATCCAGCCGGAAATACAGCTTGTGCCTCTCTCCCACCGTCTCCCAGCGCCCGTCGTTCTTCCAGGCAAATTCCACCGTATCCGCCATATCCGTAAAATTGGCGGATATTTTTACGCGCGCCACCGGCCCGGGCAGGGCGATCCGCTCCATCACTTTGCCCGGCATATAATCCTGTGTGGTTTTACCGGACAATTTGTCATTCTGCAGCGTTCGGGTAATCACCACCAGATAATAACTGTTCAGCGTTCGGGTGATTCCAATCATGCCGTAGCAGCCCTGCAGCGCGCACAGCCCCGCGCAGTCTCCCTCCCGCAAAGCTGTACCGTCCACTGTCACCTCCCCGCTGCAGCGCGGATAGAACATCCTCTGGGTCAGTGTATTTTGGGCCTGCAATACATTGGTACAGACCTTGCCGGTGCGGATTCGAAGTCCCCCTTCCTCCTTCAGCCCCCACAGTCTGGGATCGGGGTCATGGTTCCACTGCCACTGCCTCTTCAGTTCAAAACGGCCCTGCCAATCCCGCAGGCAGGGAAAGCTGTCAGATGTATATAGAGGATCATATTGGTAGTCGGGACGATTGCTCTTCACCGACAGAACGACAGGCACCTTGCCCTCCCGGCCAAATACCGGCAGTCCCCCCTGCCAAGTCACAGGCACCAGCACAGGCATACGCCCCGCTGCGCCATGGTCCTGAAACAACATGGCATACCATTTGCCATCCGGAGTGTCCACGATTCCGCCCTGGGCCACCCCCTGGTTGTGGAAACCCATATCATCGCTGAGGACTTCCTGCTCCGTAAATTCCCCTTCCAGAGAGTCCGCCGCAAAACACACCTGAGTGCGCCGGTCCCGTCCCTCCTCACTGGGCCAGTGGATGGTAAACAGGTAGTACTTCCCTTGGATCTTATACAGATGGGAACCCTCATGGCCCAGATTCACAGGCTGGCTCTCCCTGACAATCAATCGATCCAGGCCCCCTTCTCTGAGACCGGAAAAGTCCGGCTCCCATTCCGTCACCCGGATATTTGACTGTCCGAAGGCGATATAGATCCTGTCGTCCTCGTCAAACAGCAGGGACGCATCATGCAGATAGCCGTAGGGACTCTCCAGCTTTTGCCGGGTCCAGGGCCCTTCCACACACTCTGCCGTGTAAAGATAACTGCCGCTCTCCGGCACTCCGAACAGCACATAGAAACGTCCGTTATGATAGCGCAGACACGCGGCCCACATGCCTTTGCCGTAGATGCTGCTCTCCCCCTCCATCTTTTCCTGGGGAGTATTTTCCAGCGTGTCATAAACATATCCGGCAATCTCCCAGTTCTTCAGGTCAAAGGAGCGCAGGATCACACCGCCGGGCATAAAATGCATGGTGGTGCTGATCATATAGTAGGTGTCATCCACCCGGATGATATCCGGATCCGGATAGTCAGTCTTGATAATGGGCGCCGGTCTGTTCATAATGTGAACCTCCTATTTAGATTTCCGCATATTAGCGTTGATTGTCCGTGTTATCCGAGGGGCTGCTGATAATGACTTTCCCCTCCGACAGTTCCAGCTTTACTTTATTGTCCTGCAGATTCATGGAAGAGAGAATGTCTCTGGGAATCTGTACTCTGCCCGCCCTGTCCACGATGGCGTACTCCTCCTGGGTGTCCTCGGCGCGCCAGTCGATGGCGGCTTCCCGGATGCGATCCGCGTATTTTTCCTTCAGGATGCGCTCACTGCTGATCTTGCCGTCCCGGATTGCCACCACCCGCTTCACCTTTTTGGACAGGGCCACATCGTGGGTGACAATCAGGATGGTCTGACCCTGGCGGTTCAATTCGGTGAATACGTCAAAAATGTAGTTGGCCGTGCGGGGATCCACGCTGCCGGTGGGCTCGTCCGCCAACAGAAGTTTCGGTGAATTGGCCAAAGCTATGGCTATGGCTATGCGCTGCTGCTCGCCTCCGGAAAGCATGTTCAGCCTGCTGCGCTTCTTGGAGGACATGCCCACCATCTCCAGCAGTTCCAGGGCCCGAGCCTTCTTTTTATGTACATCCCCCAGGTACATGGGCAGCATCACGTTCTCCAGAGCCGACAGATAGGGCAGCAGATTCCTGGCATTGTTCTGCCAGACAAATCCCACGGTGTCCCGTTTATAGACTACCAACTCCCGCTCCGTCATGGTGAACAGGTTCTTACCTCCCACCACCAGACAGCCGGCGCTGGGCCTGTCCAGGCCGCCGATCATATTCAGGAAGGTGGATTTGCCGCTGCCGCTGTTGCCGATGAGAGCGGTCAGTTCCCCCTCCTCCACGGTCAGATCCAGCCCCTGCAGCGCCAGTACCTCCGTCTGTTTTGTCTTATATATCTTCACCAGGCCGTCCGCCTGTATCATTGCCTCTGCCATTTTTTATCCCTTTTATTATGCTTGCTCCTGTCCCGCGGTGACCTGCCGCCCGTTTTCCAGTTCGATCACCATATCTCCCGCATCCATCAGTCCCGTGTCATGGGTGGTCATAACAATGGTCACATGCTCTCTGCGGGTCATCTCCTGGAACAGATGTGCCACCTCCGCCGCCATGGCGCTGTCCAGTTCCGCCGTGGGCTCGTCCGCCAGGATGATCCGGGGCCTGTGGGCGATGGCCCTGGCGATGGCCACCCGCTGCTGCTCGCCTCCGGACATCTCCGCAGGCATATGGTGCATCCGGTTCCCCAGCCCCACCATCTTAAGGCACTCTTCCACCCGCTCCCCCCGGCCCTTTTTCACCCCTGCAAGGCGCAGGGAAAATTCCACGTTCTGAAAGGCATCCATGGTGGGAATCAGGGACACGGACTGGAACACAAACCCCACCCTGGTCCTGCGCAGATTCTCCCTGGCCCGCTCCGACAGCCTGCACACGTCCTGCCCGCCGATCAGCACACTGCCGGAAGTGGGCACATCCAGCGCCCCCACGATGTTCAGCAGTGTGGTTTTGCCCGATCCGGAACGCCCCTTTAATATAGTCAGCACCCCCGCCGGAATCTCCGCGCAGATATCCGCCAGAGCCTGAAACTCGCCCCCCGCCACCGGAAATATCCGGTTCACATGGCTGATCACGATGGCCGCCTCCTGCGTCTCTGCTCTTTTCCCCACTTCCAAATTATCCGTTTCCATGCTCTTCCCCTATCATAACATATTTTACTTCCCTAACCCTGACAAGCCGGAACCCAAAATTATGCCAGAATGCATAAGATTTCGTTGTAAAATGCTTAATTCCCGATCCCTCACCGCCAACTGCCCTTACGCCAGCCCAAGGGCAAACGTCAGTGCTTAGCGATGTACTTTCGAGCTTAGCACTGTTACGATTTGCCACGGAGCGAAAGCGCGCTGCCGGCAGAACATGGTGAGCCTGCCTCCGGCGCCCTGACCAGCAGCCCCGGCCTGCCCTACTCCTCCCCCAGCTTCAGCGCCCTGGCCACATTCATCCGGAACACAATGGCGATTAGCACCGCCAGACAAAGCGCCATCACCCCGGCCACCACGCCGTAGAGCCGCAGCATATCCGACTGGCGCGTGATCAGCGCCATGGGCAGCACCTGGTTGCTGGCCGCATAGGCCGTCTGCAGCATGGGTACGAACATTCTGGAGGAGAGATGTCCGATGCCAACACCTCCCAATATGGCAAACACCCCGGAAAAGACCTGCTCATTGATCAGCATGAAAAACATCTCTCCCTTGTGCATACCGCTGGCACGGAGCACACCGAACATCATCTCCCGTGAGCGTATGGACATAACCCAGTAGATCAGATAACCCACGGCGCACAGAATCAGCGTGACGATAAAGCCCATAGTCAGGATGCCGTTGGTCCCCTGCATCAAAGGGTCCGTAACCACCTTCTCCAGGTCCGCTTCCCTGTCCACATACCTGGCTATATGTACATCGTTATCCCGGATCCATCGGTACAGTTCCTCCGGATCGCGCTCTTCCTTCAGGGAGATCCAGACCTCATAGGGCACCGTTCCCAGAGCTTTCTGCAGAGTGGCATAGTTGGCTATCAGCAGGAAGTTATCCCGGGTACTGACGCCGCCCTCCGCCTGCAGGCTCACCGTGGTGGGCTCATAGCCCGGCCAATAATCCACAAAATCCACGATTTTACCCCTTATCTCCTTCTTGGAACCGCTGTAATATCGGATGGTATCCCCCACCTTATAGCCCTGCTGGGTCTGGAAATTCCGGGACGCCAGCACACCGGTGGGCTCCACCGCCAATTGGTTCAGCACCTCATAGTAATGCCGGCCCAACAACTCCCGGTCCAGCCAGGTGTTTTCCCCAAACTCCCGAGTGTGGATGCCCAGCAGAGTGACCTGCTGCCGCTCGGCCCCCTGGATGGGCACATATGCCTGCCCGTCCCGAATCACCCGGGTATAGCTGTCGGCCCCCGTCAGGGCCGCGTACTTGCTGTAGTCCGGCTCATAATACCGCAGTTCTCCCACGGCCTCCCCGCTCACGGGCGCATTGGAGTTCCACACCTCCCGGATCACCAGGTCCGCCCCGTCCAGATATTCTACATTGGCCTGCGCGTTTTGCAGGATGGTCCGGGCCACCGTGGCATGAAACATGCCCAGGGAGACGGTCAGGATCATGAACAGCATGATAAACTGCTGCTTGCGGCCGTTTTTAAGGATCTCCAGAAAAGAAGCGTAGCTGGCCGGGCGCCAGAAACGCCTCCCCAGCATATAGATCCCCCGCACCAGCAGCGGCTGCAGACGCAGAAACAACAGACCCATCCCCACGATGAACAGGGAGGAACTGATATAGAGCAGCGGGTCCAGTGCCTTTCCCGTCAGCACATCCTCCACCAGGGCGCCCCGGTTGCGGGAAAAGCTGTAATAACCGTATAACGCCACCCCCAGGCAGATGAGATCCAGAAAGCAGATCTCCCACCAGGAACGCTTTTTCATGGCCTTCTGCCGCTTCAGCTTTACGATGGTCAGGCGACTGTGTCTTAAGGCGGGCAGCGTCATAATCAGTACGCAGGCCGTCATGGCCGCCATTCCATAATATAATACATCCCCGGTCCACACAAGTTCCATCTGGTCCCTTGCCGAAAACTCCAGAAAATTCCGGGCCGATCCCAGAAAGCGGCAAAACACCGTGCCCAGGGGAGCGCCTGCCAGAGCCCCCAGCAGGGTCAAAAGCAGGCTCTGATACAGATACAGCCGGAATATCTGTCCGCTGGATCCGCCCCGGCTTTTCATCACCGATATCTCACTTCTCTCCAGTTCATACATCTGCCCGGAGATCATGAACAGGAAAGCCCCCAGCAGGATCAGCACCGGCACCTGCAGGATAAACAATGTGGCCTCGATCCGGCTCTGCTTCTTGTAAAACCCCTCCAGGATCTCTCGGTAGGCAGGCTCCTTCAAAGTAGTGCGATAGGGGCTCTCCTGGGTCAGGTAATCGGTATACTCCCGGATATGTCCCACATCCGCCGCCTTCAGATCCGCATATTCAAACATGCTGTAGTAGGTGCAGGTAATCGTGTACCTCCCTGCGTTCTTTCCTGTAAACATGTCATAAAAAAGCTGCTCTTCCATGAAACAGACTATATTCATTTCCTCCGGGGAAGTCTGCCAGTAAAAATCCCCCGCCGACGACTCCTGGTAGACGCCCGTCACCCTAAGCCGCAGGTTCTTGCCGTCCGGTCCCTTCAGCCCGTCATACTCCAGTGTCTCTCCTACCAGCAGCCCCGCTTCCACCATGCAAGCCTGACTGACAACCACCTCAATATTGCCCTCTTCGTCCAGCCCGTCCTGGGAATACATCTCCCCCGCCAGCATTGTGGTATGCTGCGGCAGACCCGACAGGGAACTAAGGCGCAGGGAGACGGCCTTGCTGTCGGAGCGGTTCATCAGGGAGACAGCCTCCGCCTTGGCCAGGCTGTAATAGTAGATAGTGTCCCGCTCCCGCACCCCCATCTCGTCGTAGATCTCCGTCATCAGGTCTTCCACTCTGCTGATGGTTTTTCCGCCGTTGTCTTTCTTGGAGATCAGGGTTATGGTGTTCATAGTGGGCCAGCTGCCGTGCTCCGTCAGCCATGCTTCCATCTCGTCCTGGAGCATCCGGTCAAAGGCCGCCGTCCTGTACATGGGAAAACTGACCACGGTGGCAATCAGAAGAATACACCCCAGCAGCATACACATTACCATCCATTTTTTATGCCAAAGCTTTTGCAACATTACTCCAAGCATAGCACCATTCCTTCCGTCAGTCCCTCGACCACCCAGTAATTGCTCTTGTCATAGCCTCCGGCGATAAAACTGCGGCGCACAATACTTCCGTCCGCCTCCACCACATTCACATAAGTCTGCCCGTTTATCTCCCGCACGGCGCGTCTGGGCACCACCAGCACATGTTCCATCTCCCGCAGCCGGGCCTCCACGCCGAACCTGGCCCTGTTCCACCAGCCGCCCCAGCCCTCCGTGCCCACGGACATATCGCCGATCAGTTCCGACGGAAGCAGAATGTAGGTGTACTCCGACTGCAGGGCTCTGCTGACAGCCAGACTGTTCACATTGGCCACCACGCCCTGGGCTGTGCGCTCCTCCTCCTCACGATTACGGTAAGTCACCGTGACCTGGTTGCCGTAGGAAAGTACATTCCCTTCATCTTTCAGGGCCACATAGCAGGTATTTTCGTCTGCAATCTCCAGCAGATACTGATCTTTTTGCAGGATATCCTCTTTCTCCAGATCCTGCATCCATATGACGATGCCGCTCCGGTCGGCCCGGATGACAGTGGTCTGGTAATCCTGAGACAACTCTTCTATCTGCTCCTGAAGTTTTGCTATGGCCTTCATGCGATCCTCGATGGCTTTTTTATTCTTTTCTTCCCCCTGAGCGGTAAGGTCCTGCACCCTCTCAAGCTGCCTCTGTAACTGTAAGGTCAGACGCTGCATACCGATCTCATCCGCCGCCACCCGCACGGTGGCGATCACATCGCCCTTTTCCACATGCTGGTACATGGCCGTCCTAAATTCCTGGAAGTACACTGTTCCGTGGGAGATGGGATTCTGCGCCGCCACACTGGAGGGATAGATCATAATGCCGCTTGCGGAGAAATCACTGTAAAAATTCCCCCTCTCCACTGTCAAGCGCTGATCGCTGTACTGGCGGCCCTGGTCCAGACGCACCACATCTCCCTCCCCGATGCCGGACAGGATCTCCGTGTACACACCGTCACTCATGCCCGTGCGGACAGAGGTGTACACATTTTCCTCTCCGTCCAACACATACACATAACTGCCCGTGTCATCTTTGTGAACGGCGTCCGCCGGAACGGAAAGCGCATGCTCCTGCCGCCGGTTCACCACCACCACCGCCACATAGTCGCCGATGTTGACAGCCTCCGCATCCCCCTCCAGGTACAGGGTGGAATACACCTCCTCCCCCTGGGTGGTCAGCCGGGTGTACTCCTCACTCTCCATGGGCACATATTCCACCTCATACCGCAGACCGTCGATAACCGCATAGATATCCTCGGCAGCAGCCACGGTTTTCCTGTTGATATAGTCGCATTTCAGGATCTTTTGCCCCAGATCTCCCACGGCCACGATGGGCGTTTCTCCCTGGACACGGTCCCCATAGCCATATCCCGGCATGGCCACCACATTCCCCTCTATATGAGTGTGAATGGTGACATCATTCTTCTTTTCCTGCAGAAAGGCCATCTGCTGTAAGGCGTAGGCATGATCCAGTTCATACAGCGCCGTTTTCTGCTCCAGCTGCAGCAGCGCCGTGTTGATGCCGTGGTCCGTGATCCTGTACCGGCCGTTCCAGTAGTTATACTCCTGTTCCCACTCCCGGTAGGCTGGGTTGGGCGTCGGCTCCCTGTCGCCGGGTTCCAACCCGTCCGAAGCATTGCCGGAACTACCCGGTTTTTCCCCCTCCCCGGTATCTCCGGATTCATCCGGCATCTGTCCCCCTGCGTCCGATCCGCTGACGCTCTGAGACGGATCCTCTTCCGGTTTGTCAGGCGCCGCCAGATACTCCGCCGGCTTTCGTCTCTCCAGGTTTTCCACTATATCCTCCAGCCTCTTCACCTCATCCTGGGGTTTTGCCAGATCTTCCCTGACCTGGAGCTCATACTCGACAAATTCCGTCTCCATATCCTCTATCTGTTTCTGTAGCTCCTCTATCTGTTTGTCCAGGTTTTCCGTGCTGGAATATGCCAGCGCCTCCCCCCGGCTCACCGCCTCCCCGGGAAACGCGCAGATCCTGTCCAGTACCACGTCCTCCTCAAAGCCATACTCCTCCACATAGGGCACAACGGTGGCGGAATACACCTGCGCGTCATACAGATTGCGGTATGCCGCCGCCTCGCCGCTGCCGGAAAGTCCCACGGGTTCCAGCAGCTTTACTTCCTCTGTTACAGCTGCCTGCTGAGGCGCTTCCCCGCATCCGGTCATGGCTGTCATCAGAAAGGCTGTCATAGCCAGCCCCAAAAGCCTTCGTCCCCTCATCGCAGTATGACCCTCTCTCCCTCTGAAAGTCCGGACAGCACTTCCACCATACTGTCTCCGTACAGACCTGTTTCGATCCATTTTACCTCACGCATCTGATCGTCCCCCAGCACATAGACATAATCTCTGCCCTCCGCGCTGTGTACCGCTGCGGCGGGTACGCACAGCACCTGGCTTCGACGGTCCACCACCGCCACAATGGAGCCCACGGTCCCCACTTCAATGATGGCATTCTCCCCGCCGTCAGCCAGGGAGAACAGCTGCTGCTCCCCCCACTGTTCCATCTCATGAGGGAGCAGGGTATACTTTCCCGCGCCGGATCCGGAAGTGATCTCCATATAGACTTCCTCCCCCTCCCGAAAACAGGACGCATACTCCGCCGCCTCGGTCATAAACAGGCACTCCGAGCCGTCGATGATGGTAATGACCCCCTCGCCCCGCACGGAGGTGGATCCCTCCAGATTCTCCTTGATGTGGGACACCGTGCCCGCCATGCCCGCCACCAGGCGGCTGGCCGTCTCCTCCTGCCGAATCTGCTCCAGCTGCAGCAGATCCAGATTCATGGCGTCCTGATAATCCTCCCTGGCATAGGAATAATTCTGCTGTACCTGCGCCACGGCCTCCTCCAGGCGTTCCCGATCCTCCCGGGACTGGCCGCTCTGGTACATATAATTCAACCACAGGGATGATATCTCATAATCCTCATTGATCTGGCTATAGTCCATCTGTATCTGGTTTCTGGCAATCTGATATTCCAGCCGGGCCATATCTTCCTGCCGACTGGCGCTGGAAAGCTGGGCCAGCACCTGGCCCTTCTCCACCACGTCGCCTTCCTGCACATAGACCTTCTTCACGGAGATCCCGCTGACTCCAAAGCTCAGACTCTCATCGTTCAATTGCTGATAGGTACACTTGATCCGCTGGGTTTTCTGCACATCCCCCAGTGTGACCGCCGCCATATCATAGACCACAGGTTCCGCTTCCTGCTCCACCACAATGATATCCCGGTCGTCGTCCCGGGGCTGTCCGCAGCCGGTCATAGCCAACGCAATCCCCAACGGCCATACCAGCGCCAGCCGCCCTACTCTGTTTTTCCTGTACCATTTTCCTGTTTCCATGATAGCGGTCATCCTCATTAATAGTTCTGCGCTACACCCGGTAAGATTCCCGGGGTCCCAGATAAGATTCCCGGGGTCCCGCCTGGGGCTTATGTATCCGAATCTGCTCCAGCACCACCCCGGCTTCCAGCGCTTCCACGGTCAACTGCTGCAGCCCCTCCTCAAAGGGCAGTCTTACGCTGCACACACGAATCTGATTTAGCACTCCCTGGGCCCAGCGGGCATCACTGCTCTCCCCCGCCCGGAAGTCCGGTGCTGTTACCTCCACCCGGCACTGCTCCATACAGCTGCTTTTCACCAACACATACATGCCCTGCCTGCTCACCACGGAATTGGTGGGAGCCACCAGCAGATCCACCTGATATTCTCCTGTCTCCGGAATCAGGAACTGCCATGTCAGGGAGGGCTTCTCCTCCCCCTGGGCAAATACCGCCGTGCTGGGGAATACTTTCACGCCGCTGCCATATTTGCCATACCCCTCAATCACCTGATAGGAGCCTTTCTCCGTGTCATGCTTGTGGATGTAACCCGCGGCATCCATGACGATCATGCCCTGGCGCTCCAGATAAGTACACTGAGGAATACCGTCTATGCTTTGACGCCGCCCTGTCACCTCCACCGCCACCGTGGTGTCGTCTCCCTGCACCAGCAGCCGCACGGTCTCCGTCTCCCCCGGAAGGCAGGACTCGTCACAACACAGCGTCACCACGGACAACTCCCGGCAGTTTCCCTCCATGTCTCTCCCGTCTCCCTCCGGGAAGGAAATTTTCAGCCACCCGGGCAATCCGGTCTCCGGCTGTTCCACCCTGATCCGATAGTCAAAACTGCCCACGCCGTCATTGGCTATCTCGATCTGCACCGGTTCCGCCCCCGCATAGCAGAAATCCGGCACCCGGATCACCTGGGGCGCACCGTAGTTTTTTACGCCGATCTGCTCCTGATCCGCCCTGGAAACACTCATCCTGGGCTTGTGTACCGGATGCACCTGGCTGATGAGGGGGTAACGGTAACCGTCCTCGTTCCACTTGGTAAAGCCCACATGCTGGGCCATCTCCATGCCTTTCCACTTGCCGCCTTTGAAGGCCGCCATCTCCCGGGCCAGCCGGATATCCTCCTGCGCGCAGTCCCGGGACCACTCACCGTATCTGTTGGCCACAGTTCTTCCCTGACGGGCATAGTGATTGTTTTTACCTGCGTAGAGATGCATCTTCAACAGATTCATACTGGCCATGGCGGAGAAATGGATCATGCTGTAATAGGCGTCCTTCTCCCGGTCACAGAGCCTCTCCATGACCTGGCTGGACAATTCTTCCAATGCCTCCGCCCGTTTTAACATCCTGTCCGCCTCCCCGTAATGGCAGGGATGATAGATGGACTCATTCAGCGCCTCGGGCCTTCGCAGGGCATTGATGTCAATATATTCCGTCAGCACCCGGCCAATCTGCTCCCGCAGCCGGGCCGAAGCCTGGGGAAAGTTTTTCTCCGTCCACTGCCTGGTGTACTCCCGGTAACTGTCCTTATTGCTATAACCCCATTTGTCGTAATCATAAGCCAGAGCCAGGAAGTAACTCAGGGGCACCTCGTGGAATTTCAAGTCTCCCACATTGACGATCCATGCGTCCCGGATGCCGTACTCGTAGGCCATGCACATCTGCTCCCAGGTCTTGGCCATGGGTGTGGAGTCCACCCACTCGTAGGAGATGGGCCCTCCGTGGTAATCAAAGTGGTAATACATACCCCAGCCGCCCTTGCGATGGCGGACCTCCGGTGTTGGCAAAGTGCGCATCTGTCCGAAATTGTCCTCACAGAGCATGCAGATCACGCCGTCCAGTTCCTCCCAGTCCTTCAGCCCCTGCACATGCTCGTCCCCGTAAAAATATGCCTCCACCTCTTTGTACAGCGCCAGCAGCTGGGGCACTTCCTCCCGCTTCACATTCTCCCCGATCAGCGCCCTCTGCTTGCGGATGATATCCTTCAGCAGATTCACGTTCTCCTCCACGGTGGACTGTTCTCCCAGCATGGAAGTATCCCGCTCCCCCCGCATACCGATGGTGATCAGGTTCTCGTATTTGCCGCTGCGCTTCAGGGCCTCCTCCCAGTAGCGCAGAAGTCCCTGTTCATTGGTGTAGAAATTCCACTCGTTGCCGTAGGGCGTCTCCGGCCCTCTGACTTTGTCCCACTCCTCGCTGGCGCGCAGGCAGGGCTCATGGTGGGAGTAACCCATGACCACGCCGTAGATGTCCGCCAGTTCCTCATTGGCGCTGCCGGGGCCGTCTATGGGAAAAGAGGCGCTCCACATGGCGGGCCATAGATAATTGCCCTTAAGCCGCAGTAAAAGTTCAAACACATGCTCATAGGCATCCGCGTTGAAGCCGCCGAAGTGGTCACTGGTCCAGTTGCCAAAGCAGGGCCACTCATCATTGATAAAGAAGCCTCGGTAGCGGACGCTGGGCTCCTTGGACAGGACCTGAATATCGTCGCCGATCTCCTGATCCGGATTGGCGGCAGGCTCCGCGTCTCCCCAGAAGCACAAGGGGGACACGCCGATGTATTCCGACAGGGCGAACATGCCGTAGATAGTGCCTCTTTTGTCGCTGCCGCAAATCAGCAGCAGTTCCTGCCGCGGCAGTCCTTTCACACCGGGCAGAGAGGACAGTTCTTCCAGCCTGCGCAGCTGCGGGGCCGCCAGCTTCTGAATCAGGTAGACCTCCCGCTGACCCCTCACCCGGGATAAATCCAGCAGTCCCGCCTGCTCCAGCGCCTCCAGCAAAGGACTTTTTCCCATCGTGGCACACAGCACCGCCCCTGCCTGCTCCGCTGAAAGCTGCCCTTCCGGCAGTATCTGAGGCTTACAGCCCGTGACCTTACAGATATCCTCCGCCAGCTTGCCCGCAATTCTTTTTACCCCTTCAAAAGCATCGCTTTCCACCAACAGGGGAACCGCCTGCCCGTCATACGCCAGTCTCATTTTCTATGTCCTCCATTTAAGTTCCGCATATCCCCTCCCAGTATACCACCCGGTGCTCCATATTCGGACGCTTTAGGCATCCGAACATGGAGCAGTACACTGTCCGGGGTTATGCTGTTTTATGTATATCCCTTATTTATACAACCCCAAAGCCCAATATCGTGAAATCCTTGTCCTCCATGCCCGGCGCCATCTTCACTTCCACATGATAACTCTTTCTCTCTCTGTCTCTGAAGCAGATTTGGGCATTGCAGTGGGTCCAGCCGTTTACATGGGGGTCTGCGTACAGCGCTTTTTCCCCGTCTACCCAGACCTCGGCACATCCTGTCTGGTTGGAGGCGCTGTCCTTGTATACCAACAGCAGACTTGTACAGGTGATATCCATAACAAAGGGCCTGCAGCCCTCTGCTTTCTCCGTCCCACGGTACATCCAGTTGTCCGCGAACTCCGGGGTTCCCGTCAGGTCCAGATCCATCTCCACGGCCTGCAGCTCCATGTCCACATGCGCAAAGCTTCCGCAGTCAATCATCACCGGCGGCTCTGTCTCCTGCCCGAAACCAGCGCCGCTCTCCGCTGCCGATCCGCCCTGCAGGACAGCGCCATCCCCGTCGAGCGCCATCCGCCCCGCAAAGTGCCTGCGGTCCAGCAGCTGTACTTTCTCAAAGGCGCCGCCGATGGGAGGGGCGATTTCCTCCAGCTTCAGCGTGTCCGCATCCGCTTCCTGGCCGTCCACCGTCCGCAGCAGATGTAGAATGCCATCCGCCATGACGGTGTGCCCCACATTGGTGGGGTGATAGGAATCATAGAAAAACTGGTTCTTGCTGACCACTCTGCCGCTGCCGGGCTTTTGATAAAACTGTTCCAGCACGGTGTCACGGGCGCTGACCATGGGCAGATTATAAGCCCTGCCCACGGGGGACAGGCGCTCCTGCAGGTTAAAATCATTGGCAAAGACAGCGAACAGAAGGATCACCGCCGGATGGTTCTCCGCACTTAAGATCTTCCGCACCAGGGAATCATAGCACTCTCCCTTGGTCTCGTCCCCCTCATCGTTGACAGCAAACTCCACCACCACCACATCCGGGGCCACGCTGCCTTCCCGCAGCACATCCCTCTCATAGCGGATCATGCCCAGTTCCGAGGGCGTCCCCCCCACTCCGGCTTTCACATAATGTACATTTTCCTCCGTGCCCCTGCCCGCAAGCTCACAGAAGCCCTTGAAGGTCTTGTAAGCATAGCACTCAGTGTTGATGGGAATGGCCCCGGCTCCCTGGGTGATGGATCCGCCGATAAAGGCAATGGTCACATCCTCTCCCCCGCGGGCCTTTTCCATGGCTCTCTTCAGCCGGGCATTGTTGCCGGTCTGTACCAGGGATTTTTTCAACATCTGCCGATAATAAGGGGAGGTGAAATCCACCGGATCCTCCTCCTCCGCCTCCGGCGCGTCAAAACCGTCCTGGAGATAAAGGCGCACCGCCACCGTGGCCAGGGTCCCCGCCTGGGGAAATTCAAACCGTATCTGGCCCGGAACATTGTCATCCTCCGACCAGTCACAGTCCTCCAACTCCAAAATATGTTCCATGCCGTTGGCCTGCACGGGCATCCGCAGCGTGGTTCCCGATCCGTATACGTCCCTGTGTCCGTACATCTGAAGGCAGAAATCCGTCACCAGTTCCCGGTCCTGGGCCTCCACCGTGACGCCGACGCTGTGTACCAGCTGCCGAAAGCCCGCCGCAGTCTCCAAGAGTTTCAGCATCTCCTCGTCCGTGATGCCGCCCACCAGTCTGGCGCTGCTTATCATCCTGCCGTCATTCATATAAAGAAACTGCACTCCCCTGCCGTCCGCCTGGGGTGAGCCTGCCACGCTCTTGCCCCGCATAATATAAAAACTCTTTCTCTTTTTCGTCGGATCCTTTGGCGCTTTAGGTCCTTCCATACTCCTGTCCTCCTAATATAAGTTCCGCATATTCCCTGCCAGCACACCAGCCGGGTGATCGACATATGGCCGCTTAGGCGTCCCTATGTCGATCAGTGTACTGTCCGGGAATATGCTGATTAAAACTCTTAAGTTCCGCATATTCCCTGCCAGCACACCAGCCGGGTGATCGACATATGGCCGCTTAGGCGTCCCTATGTCGATCAGTGTACTGTCCGGGAATATGCTGATTAAAACTCTTAAGTTCCGCATATTCCCTGCCAGCACACCAGCCGGGTGATCGACATATGGCCGCTTAGGCGTCCCTATGTCGATCAGTGTACTGTCCGGGAATATGCTGATTAAAGCTCTTAAGTTCCGCATATTCCCTGCCAGCACACATAATCCCTACCATATCCGATACTTGCCGCTGAGCGCCAGGAACGCGAATATGTACAGACAGTTGTCATAATATCTTCTCTCGCCGGTGCGCAGAGGCATGTTCCAGAAACATTCCACCCACTCCCGGACCAGTTCGCCCTGGGCCGCCAGGGAACCCTGGGCCGTGGTGGCCGTGATACCGATGGGATGCAGCGCGGCATCTCCGGCAAGTCTGCCGTCCACCTCATAGATGTGGTAACTTCCCTTTCTGCAGTCCTCAATCAAAAACTTCTGGATGCGGTCCGCCGCCTCTCTCTGACCCAAATCTATGCCAAACCATTCATAATCCAGACCGATGTTCGCCACCGTCCGATAGGCGTCACTGTAAAACCAGTCATGCCGATCCTTGGTCCAGGGGATGGGGCGGCTCATGGGACTGCCGTCAAACTCCGCATACTCCGCATTCAGCCCCGTCACGGGATGACAGGCTTTTGCCAGATATTTCCTGCTGGCTCTGGCGGCTTCTTTCCAGAAGGCCCGGTCCTCCTCGTCCGCCCATAGGGCAAAAAGTTCATAAAAATGGGGCAGATGATAGGAGGGATCCGTGTAATCGCAGCCCGGCACAAAAAGAATCTGGTGATTTTCCTTGTTCCACATGGGGTGACCCTGACGACCGTTCTCCCCCTTGTGCAGGCAGGCCCGCAGAATCTCCCTGGCCTGGCCGGAATAGTTGAAAATACCCTCCCCGTCTCCCCATCTGTGGGAAGCAAAAAACAGGGCCATGGCATAGAACTCCTCCCCGTCCGGCGCGGCGCCGTTGGCGTTTTTAGTGCCGTCCGTTTTGCAGGACCAGGCAAAATACCCCTCACTCCAGCCCTCCGTCATAAACATATAGGTCTTGGACCACTTCCAGATTCGGTCAAACTCCTCCTTCATGTCCAATTGCACACACATCATCATACCGTAGGACATGCCCTCGGTGCGGGCATCGTAATTTCCGGTGTCCATCAGGTACCCCATATCCTCCCCCACGGGATGATAGATTCTCTCCTCCTCGCTGCCGTAAAAGAAGGTCTGTATGATCTCCTTGAGCTTTCCGTCAATCTCCTCCTGGGAGATACCAATCTCCGCAAACATATTGCGGTAGACTTTGCCTGAAAAATCCGCCATTGTTACACCCTCCATATATAAGCTGTCTTATATGGATTATACAATATCCGGCGGCTCTTTTCTCTTTAAACCTTGTCATATATTCGTCAATTATTGCTAATCTGCGGCTTTCATGCCCGGCCCCGCCAAACGGAATCCGCCTCCCTCATTTAAATGAGCTTCAGCAATCATACTATGTGTATTCATACTGTTTCAGTCCTAAGGGTACAAAATACAGGGTGACTGAATCAGAACAATCACCCTGTATCTATCTAAACTATGAAGTTATACTACATAACGCCAGAATTTACCGTATTGCATTGGTTAAACGTATATGGCTGGCGTTATGTAGTCAGGTTACTCGGCAGTTTTAACTGTTAAGCAGTATAAAATGGAATCGTTTCCTCTCCTTTCTGGGCAAGTTCCTTAACTTTCTCAAGCGTTAGTTTCTCACCTTCAGGCTCCGTTACGGGAGGATTGGATGGATTTGAGACAGAAAACCAATATTCCTCGATTAACAGATAACAGTCCCGCGGTCCACTGATAACATAGGAAAAACCCGGATAACCTTCCTCAGTCAAAACAAACTCGTAGACTTCCCCGCCATCGCTATCACCTGGGGAATGTCCCTCTTCAAACTCAAGAAGTTCATATTCAAGTTCAGAGACCCAGTCTCTTAGGCTGTCAACATCTTCTCCCTCCGCTGCCCATTGAATCGTTTTGCCTCCAATGTGGTGTATAATATCCACCGTGGTTACAGAATCACCAATATATGCAGTGATTGGCCTGTCTGGGCCCGACTTTTGATTACAGCCAGTCAGATTAAATGCAGAAATTAAGGCGACCAGCAGTACTATCCATTTTTTCATATGAGTTCCGCCTCCTATATGATGTTTCAAAATATATTAGATGTAAAATAAGTTCTGGTGTTCCGCATGAAGTTGTAGTTCTGTTTCATCGTACAATATTTTATTGTCTATTTCAAGGCATGAAATAAAATATGAATGTCAGCCCTCACTACTGCAAGGGCTGACATTATAGATTATAGATTACACTTTTGTCATGCTTCCGCATATATTTCTACTGTCGTTCCTTCAGATACAGCTGCACCCGGTTCTGAATCAATTGGGCCACCGCCTCTGCGTCCTTGTCTCCAGAGAAGTAACTGCCCACCTCCTCCAGGAGGATATTCTCTATTTCGCTGGTGTCCACGGCTCTGCCTACGCTCTTTTCCATCACTCCGTTAAACTCTCCGATCCTGTAGTCCCCCGCCGGACCAGGCGTAAGCTCCTTCATCATACCATTTCCAAACTCAATGTACATTCCGTCTTTTCCATTATAGGAATGTGCCCTGAGGCGATTATCCAGCATATCCCGCCTTACTGGCGCACTGTAGCTGAGCGTATACTGTCTGTCATAACTAAGGAGTTCCTCCAGCAACAGCCCGGCCTCCCTGAGATGCTCCGTCTCCCCGTTTACCACTAAAAGCATTCCACTGTTCCAGTATGTACCGCTCTCCCCCGTTGTGGGGAATCCAACTATATGGTACTGTTCTCCCAAAATAGACTTATAATCTTCAAAATTTCCGATATTCACCGATACTCTCATGGCAGTCCAGTTCTTTTCCGGGTACAACGCCTGGGCCTCGATAAAATCAAAGGATCGTCCATAGGTTCCCGTAAGCTCAAGGGCACGGATAAACAGCGGATTGTCAAAATTACAGGTTCCCTTTTCCATATCCAGAAAAGGCGAATCCGCCAGACTTTTCAACACAAGCCACGAAAACACATCATAGTTGTCAAACGCTATATTGGATACGATCGGGTATTGGTTTTCCGTATGCGTTTCCAGTACCTCCAGAGCCTCCTCAAGCGTCCAGTGATCCCCTTCCCATATCTCATCCGATACGAGCAGGGATTCCACCACTGCCTCCAGCGGAATCCCTGCCAGCTGTCCGTTCACGTTCCCTCTCTCCAAAGCCGCGGGCCACAGCGCCTCCAGGGTCTCTTCCGAAATCAACTCTCCCAGATCCGCCAGCACACCCTTTTCCTGAAGCATCCGCATTTCTGAAACGGAGACATAGTACATGTCCGCCCCCCGGCCGGCCACCAACTCCGCCATTGCGCGGTCCCAATAAGACTCTCCATTCTCCTCGGGATACTCCAACACCACGGGACAGTCCGGATATTTTTGGGAAAACGAAGCGGCACCCTCTTTTATATAGCCTGAAAACGCCCCAGCGCTGAGAAGCCGGATCGCTTCCCGCTCCGGTTTCTCAGTACTCAGCCTGCAGAGCACGGTTTCTCCATTTCTGCTGCCCAGAAGCTCAGGCTGTCCATCCGCTCCTATAAGCATCCGCGTCAAATAGGGAAATCTATTCTCCCCATCCAGACCCAGCTGCGGGTAATAGATACATTCCTCCACTGAACCGGTACGAATATCACAGCGCATCAGATTTCCCGAACTGTTCACATAGTACAGACGACCGTCTGTTCCGGATGTCCACAGCCAGGCATCTATCAGCCTCCCCTCCAGCAACGTATATGCTGTGTTCCTTTCCCTGTCATATGCCTGCATCTGAATATAACCTCGTTCATAACTTGTCCAAGAAAACACAGCGCTGCCATCCGGCAGCTTCATGGCCCACCTGACCCCGGTATAGCCGTCTCCAGCAGTCATGGTCTTCACGACTTTTCCATCAGAATCAAGCACACTGACTCTTGTCCCCTCTCCGAAATCTGCCTGTCCCGAAATCAGATAATAATATCCCGCTCCATCCACATAGGCTTTTTGATAGATTGTATTCAGAGCCACGCCCAACTCCCGCATAGCAGGATACAGATCCGTCACGGAAACGATCTCCCCTTCCGGCGTTATATGCATGGCCAGATAGGCTGCCGTTTTGGCGGATCCGTCCGGCTGCCCCTGAAGGAACAATACCAGTTCCCCTTCCTTTTTTACATCAAAGGCTGCCACACTAAATCCCTTTACCCCATATTCCTCCGGCAAAGGCAGTTCTATGGGCCAGTGCGCCACATTATCGTCTGTCCCATCATAACGGCTGGTATAATAGAGGTGCTCCCACCCGTCCTCTGTCTGCCGATAGAAATCTTCCAGACCATAGATGGCGTTTCCAAGGGCACAATAACTCACAAAATGCCCGTCATATGTTTCCTCAGGCTCCGCGTCCAGCCCCCTGATCTCTTTGGCCAGATACAGGGGATACATGGACACAGCCCCCGGCCCCGCGTTGTGAATCCACTGTTCCTCCGTCCAATATGTATCCTCGTTCACGGCCTGGATGATATCCTCTTCATTTGGTTGGGCCTGCGGCCCGCAGGCTGCCAGCGCCGACAGAAGCATGACGCTCAAGACCGGTAAACATATCCTGCTTAATCTCATTTTCCCATCTCCCATGAAAAACAATAGAATCCATGCTGCGCAGGGATTCTATTGTCACAAATCAAATACCCCGCGGCAAGCAGCGGGGTATCAAATTTATTTCTCTCTCATTACCTTTTAGCGTTTAGTCTTTTGTAATCATACAAAATCCCGCACTCCGACGCGGCGCGGTAATAGGTTGCCAGCGGAATCATGCTCTGGGCAAAATTCTTGCTGCTGCCGTTTCCGACAATCACCGTGTCCTCCACGTTCTTTTTACCGCCCCCGGTCCCCGGCGCCGGTTCCGTTATGGCCTTTTGAAAGGTGGCGATCCCGGGTCTCAGATATTCCGCGTCCCCAGACAGTTCATAGGCGATGGCCAGAGCCTCCAAAAGCAGCGTATTGGTGCCGAGTCTATTCAGGCTGGGAAGCTCTTTGTAATAGAAAACGCCCCATCTCTCTATGTAGCAGTTCTCTATCAGGTCGTCCACCGCCCGGAGCATCATATCCTTTAACTCCGGATCGGGAAATTCCCGGTAATAGCGCATGATACTGCCGATGGCCACGGAAATCATAAAGCCCACACGAATAACGGTGTTGTCTGTATAGGGCGCCAGCCAATTGCCGTACTGCTCCTCCCACGCCCTGAAATCCTGTAGAATACGGCTGCATTTGGGCAGCCATCTCTCATCCCGGGTCTCCACATAGAGCGCCGTCAAAGTGCGCAGCGCCCACCCTGTCTCCCGGGCGCTGGCCTCTCCCACTTTGGCGTACATGGGCGTATCCAGAAGCCGCAGCACATTCTCTCCGATGCCCAGAGCGGTTTCAAGTCCCCTCTCATCCCCGGTGAAATGATAATAGTCCAAAAGACCCTCCACCCACTCATGGGAACAGACCATTTCCCCATTGACGCAGTGGCCTCCCGTGTGTTCCCACTGACCGCCGATATACAGCGCCTCCGGATGATAATGGCACACGTCCACATCCATCCAATGGCTGCAGGACGCGATATTATAGTCCAGAAACCTCCTGATGCCCGTGCGGACATACAAAAGGGCGCAGGCATGGGGATAGTCATACTCGTTGTTGCACCAGACCAGCTTGCCGCCCCCTCGTCCCTGGGCCGTATACCCCGCGTCATAAGAGTCTCCAAAATTTAACATACCATAGGCCCGGCAATGGCCGTCCGCCCTGCCGATGAGGGCTCTCTCTACCTCCATATCCCATCTGTCCGCGAACACATCCTGCCAGACACCGGAAGCCCTGTGCGTCTCTGGCGACAGATACGGTCTGTCGGGCATCTGATAGATCAGGCTTCGGTTGTCGATCTCCGCAAGACTCTCCTGGGCATCATGAAAATGCAGCAGAAATCTCTGTTCTCTCGACATACCCACCTGCATCACAACCTTCTCCACGTTCTCCGGCACCAGCATCACGGACAGACCGTTTCGGTCCGCCGACACCGCCTTGGGATAATTCTGCTGCGCCTGAAACACGGTGGCGCACACACCGCCCTCCGCGTCCGTACAGTCCGCGAAAAACGTTCCGTAGAACACTTCCGAGATATGCTCATTGGACTCGTAGAGCAGCCACTTTGAATCCACCACCCGGTTTACGGCCGCACCGCCTTGGCCCAGGTAAAAGTCTGTCTTGAAGTTGGAACTGCCCGCACAGGTGCGCACATTTTCCACGGGCGTCAGCCCTGCCACATCCCTCAGTTCCCCCGTTCCCCTGGCGTGGAATACGCAGCCGGACTGCCCCGCAGGATCCCCTTCGCCCATGACCTTGGGATTTTCCACTATCACCATGGGGGCGATTTCTTCCGCAGGGCTCCCGTCCCCGGTCCGCAGCAGCTGAAATACCAGAGATGCCACATGCAGCGGCTGAGCCGTGGTATTGACAATCCGATAGGAAACCTCCACCCAGGGCTTTCCCGCCCACGCTGTCAGCTTTAACTCAAAATCAATTCTGGATTCCTCCTCATCTTCTTGGGGCACGTTGCTGCCCGAGGCCTTCAAAATGGCACAGATCGGTCCCTGCTCCACCACCTGCCAGCTGCCGATCCGCATCCGGTATTTTCTCCCCTCCCCGTCCTTCAGGAGCGGTCCCGTGAACTGCTGCCGCCCGTAAACACGCCCTGCCGCGCCCACCTGCTCAAAAATGTCAGGGCTGTCATGCTTTACCCGGAAAGAGAAGCCACGGTCCTCCCCGCCGCAGAGGGTGGACACCGTGATCCCCTCCTTGTCCGCATGGACTTCCACGGGGGAGATGCCCTCCGGCCATATTCCCTCCGCGCAGTGCCTCATTCGGGTATATGGCTCTGTTTGGGCGCTCTGCCCCTCCCCGGCCGCTCCGTGCAGGTCACACTGCAGCACCACACTCTTATTGCCCGGCAGATCCGCCAGAAAGCGCAGAAACAAAAAGCGCACGGAGCCGTCCCTGTGCCGGGAAGTCACCCTGGCCTGCAGGGGCAGCTGCTTTTCCCCCTGCCACACGCACACGTTGTCCGCATCCCACAGTTCCCCCTGCCGCACCGGTATCCCGATGTAACAGGGCTCTGCTATTCTGTCGTACCGATATAATTTGTCAAAGTAAATATCTATCATTTCAGGCATCTCCTTTGTCTATTGATAAAGACAGTTTACAACACTTTTTCATATCTTTCTACTGATTATTGAACAGAATTGGCCGCTAATACTGTTTTTTCGGCAATATTTCCCCCAGAGCCGCAAGTTATCCGAGAACAGAAAAAGGGCCGCCGCACAGCGGCAGTCCTCTTCTGTTCTACAGATAATTGTGAGTCTCATAATACAACTCATTTACATGGCCGGAATGAAGCAATTCATGCGCCTTATGGCTGAGTGGCTTTCCGAGAAATTCCTCATAAGCCTTCTGTACCTCGGGATTCTCGTGTGAAAAACGCAGTTCTCTCTCTCGGTCAAGCTGATACAGCCTGCCCCCGCGGCTGCCAGCCAGTTCACAGCCGTCGTGGATAGGCTGTCCGCCGCCGCCTACACAGCCGCCGGGACATGCCATAACCTCCACAAAGTCGTAATTCACCTTTCCGTTAATGATATCCTGCATCAGCTTCTCCGCATTGCCCAGTCCGCTGACGGTACAGGTATGTAATGTCCTGTCGCCAAGAACGAAATCCGCTTCTCTTCTGCCGTTCTCTCCCCGCACTGCCCGGAAAGCGTCCGCATCGGGATTTTTCCCCTCCGCCACAGCATACGCGGTTCTCAGCGCCGCCTCCATAACGCCGCCTGTAACGCCGAAGATCACACCTGCGCCGGTGCTCTCGCCCAGAGGAGAGTCAAACTGCTGATCCTTTAAGAATCTGGGATTGATATGCTCCGCACGGATCATGCGCACCAGTTCCCTGGTAGTCAGTACCACATCCACATCCTGTCCCGCTCCTGCACTTCTCATATAAGAGAGCGCCGCCTCGCGCTTTTTGGATACGCAGGGCATAATGGAGATACAACAGATATTGTGAGGATCGATTCCCTTCTTCCGCGCAAAATAGGTCTTCGCCATGGCTCCAAACATCTGCTGGGGAGACTTGGCCGTGGAAAGATTTCTCAAATAAGTGGGATATCTTTTGGATACAAAATTCACCCATCCGGGACAGCAGGAAGTAAACATGGGCCACGCATACTTGCCGGGATTGCCCAGGCGATCCAGCAGTTCGCTGCCCTCTTCCATGATCGTAAGATCCGCCGCGAAGTTGGTGTCAAATACATAGTCGAAACCGATGCGCTTCAACGCTGCCACCATCCGGCCCTCGCCGGACTCCTCAGGAGTCAGTCCCAACTCCTCCCCCCATGCGGCACGGACGGCGGGAGCCACCTGAACCACGGTAATTTTCTCGGGATCCGCCAGCATATCAAATACTTTGGGGATATCATTTCTCTCCCGAAGAGCTCCTGTAGGACAATGGGTGATACATTGTCCGCAGAGCGTACAGTCGGAAGCGTCTATCTTTTTATTGCAGGCCACGTCTACCGTAGTGCGGGAGCCCGTATTCTGTACGTCCCACACATGCATATCCTGTACCTTGTCGCAGATCTGTACACAGCGCATACATTTGATACATTTTCTGGAATCACGGATCAGGGGGAAGGAAGAATCCCAGGGAACCTCAGCCACTTCCTCTTTAAAAGGAATTTCCAAAATTCCCAGATCATTGGAAATCTTCTGCAGATTACAGTTGCCGCTTCTCACACAGGTAGCGCAATGGCAGTCATGCTGCGACAGCACCAGTTCCACATTGGAGCGGCGCACCCGGCGCACCTTAGGAGAATTGGTATAGATCACCATTCCCTCCTCCACAGGACTGTTGCAGGCGGTGATCAGCTTATCCTTGCCCTGCATTTCCACCACACAGACTTTGCAGGCGCTTATCTCGTTGATTCCTTCCAGAAAGCAGAGATGGGGAATCTCGATACCAAGTTCCAGCGCCGCTTTCATAACGGTCGTTCCCTCGGGAACGGAAATGCCAAGACCATCTATTGTAAGATTTACCATATTGCCGCACGTCCTCCTTTCAGACTTCCATAACCATATTTGTCACAGCGCAGACAGCGTCCCGCCTCCTGACAAGCCTCCTGCTCCGTCATGCCGCACTCAAAGGCATCAAAGTTCTTCTTTCTGTCTCCCGCCTCCTTCTCTGAAAGCTGAATCCTGCCGCAGGGCTCCTTGTCCTCATAGCTTACAGGCGGAATCTCCACATCACAGGGAACCACATGATGATACCCCAGATATTCGTCAATGTTCGCGGCAGCCACCTTGCCGGACGCAATAGCCCGGATAACGGTTGCCGGTCCGGTCACACAGTCTCCGCCGGCAAATACACCGGGCACATCCTTTATCTCGCTGTCACTCATGGCGGAAAAGGTTCCTCTCTTCACGGAAAGCCCCGCCTCCTGGAAATGGCGCGTCTCAATACCCTGACCGATGGCCACCACTACAATATCGCAGGGGATTCTCAGCAAGGGCACATCCGCCTGAATGGGACGGGCTCTGCCCCATGCGTCAATAGGTCCGATGATCTGAGGCTCCACCCAGAGCGCCGCTACGTTACCATTCTCATCTGCCTCGATCTTATGAGGCGCTTTCAATGCGTAAAGTTCCGCGCCCTCCGCGACAGCGCCTTCCACTTCCTCGGGAAGGGCGGTCATATCGTCCTGTCGCCTCCTGTAGGCAATCCCCACCTTCTTGGCGCCCAGGCGGATAGCGGAACGGGTACAGTCCATTGCCACGTTGCCGCCCCCTACCACAACCACTGTCTTATCCTTAAAATCCGGCATATTCTCATCACCGATACTGCGGAGCATTTCCACTGCGGACATAACGCCCTTGGAATCCTCTCCCTCAATGCCAATCTTCTTGTCTGTATGCGCTCCGATTGCCACATGTACGGCATCAAACTCTTCTCTCAGCTTTTCAAAAGGAATTTCCCCTTCTTCATTGCCAATCCTGGTATTGAGCCTGACCTCCACGCCGGTGGAAAGAATGGCATCGATATCCTCCTGGAGACGCTCTCTGGGGAAACGATAGCTTGGAATACCGTAACGGAGCATACCGCCCAGCTTACTCTTCTCCTCAAAAACTACCGCATGATGTCCCATAAGTTCCAGATAATAGGCCGCGGAAAGACCACCGGGGCCTCCGCCCACGATAGCGATCCTCTTGCCTGTGCCCTGCGCTTTCTCAGGCACCGGAACCGTGTTGGCTCTGGCATTGTCCACCGCCATACGCTTCAGACCTCTGATATTGATGGAACTGTCGATCATATTGCGGCGGCACCTTGCCTCGCAGGGATGCTCACAGATCAGAGCGCACGCCGTAGGAAAAGGATTATCCTTGCGGATCAGCTTCACCGCATCCGCATACCTCTTCTCCTTCACCAAAGCTATGTAACCGGGAATATCCACACCTGCGGGACACAGAGCCACACAGGGCACAGGCTGCGTAATATGGCAGGAACACTTTCCATGCTCAATGTGATGCCTGTAATCCTTCATAAAACCGTCCATACCGGTCAGAACCATGTGCGCCGCTTCATAACCAATGGCACAGTCAGCGGAATCCATGATATTCCCGGCGGTCTCACGGATCAGATCCAGCGTCTTTAAATTGGCTTTTCCTTCCAGCACATTCTCCAGCAGATTCTGGAGTTGTCCCAATCCCACACGGCAGGGCGTACACTTGCCGCAGGTCTGTGCGTGACACAGCTTTAAAAAAGACAGCTGCAGATCCACCGGACAAAGTCCGGGAGGACTGGCGATGATGCGTCGTTCCAGATCTTTGTACAGACGCTCTACCGTCAGCTGTGCCGTATTAGGTGTTGCAATTTTCAGTCGGCTCATTCTTTTCTCCTCTTTTCTTTAATTAATGCTTGGGCAATTGCGCTTTTCCTGTAGAAATTCTCAATACAGCGGTATATGCTTATGTAAATAACCGTGTAAGCATTTACATCATATTGTGCTTTTCACACAAACTTGTCTTTCCTAATTCTACAATATTTATTGAAAACCATCAATAGTTTTTGCATAAGTTAAATTTTTATCTATTTCCAAAAGTGTAAGTGCTTACATTCCCATCTTTTATTGACCCGCAACTTCCTCTGCGCTATACTGATAAGAAGAGGTCCATCCCCGGGAGGCAGTCCATGAACACCATCCATTTTATCGGCTACAGCGCCATACATCCATCCGATTTTTACTTTGAGACCACCACTGCGCCCGGGCAGTATACTCTGCTGCTGGTGTCCACTCCGGTGCAGTTTCTGCTGGACGGGCAATGGATGGAATATCCCGCCGAGACGGCCATACTCTATGCGCCGGGGCAGGCCATCTGCTACCGAGCCTGCCGGGAAACCTACCAAAATGATTGGCTGCGTTTTTCCTCGGACGATCCCCTTGTGACACAGTTCCCGCTGACAGGGATACCCTTTCCCGTGTCCGACGCGGCATACTGTCACAATTTGATTAAGCTCCTGACTTGGGAAGCTTCGCTATCCTCGGCTGACAGCGACCTGATCATATCCAATCTGTTGCAGGCACTGTTTCTGCGGCTGCGGCAGGATACCGCCCGCCGGGAGACCTCCGCCCATGCCGCCAGACTGCTCCAACTCCACAAGAAAATCTACAACAGTCCCCACCTGTCTTGGAATATCCGTTCTATGGCCGATGAGCTTCATCTCAGCGCCGGTTACCTGCAGATCCTGTACAAAAAAATGTTCGGCATCTCCTGCATGGATGACGTAATTGCCAGTCGGATCCGCATGGCCAAAGAGCAGCTGACCTACACGGAAAAACCCGTAGCCGAGATTGCCGACGCCTGCGGCTACCGCAATGTGGAACATTTCTGCCGTCAGTTCCGGCAGCAGACAGGGCTTACTCCCAGCGCTTTCCGCCGCGGCGCCCTGAATACTCTCTCCGCCCCGGCGGAGGAAAGAAAAGAGACGTCACCGGATATTTCTTCCGATGCCGTCTCTTACCCCAAATGCGCCGCGCCCATCCCTTTTATCAATTTGTCGCACTATAATGTGGCGGGCTCGGACATGCCGTCTGATGTTTTGGATTCCGAGGGAAATATCATTCCGCCCCATACGGACGAAAATTAAAGTACTAGCTGATCACCAGTTTGGTTTTCACCTGGCGATATGTCTCCCGCAGATCCATCTCCTCCGTCATATCCAGCACGGGAGCCCCGTCAATGTCAAAATGTACTCTGCGGATGCCGCTGCTGCGCACACCTTCCGCGCCGGGCCGGGCGTGATAGGTGTTCCACAGAACGCCCTCCCCATCCTCCACATAGGCATTGTGCCCTGTCCCATACTCTCCCTCCACGCTGCGGGAAGTCAGAATCGGATAATTGTTCTTGCGCCAGTTTTCCCGCAGCAGCAGATCCTTTCCCCGCTCTATGACCAGGTAACTCACCACATAGGAGGTGTCCACCGCCGCCGCGGAAAAAGTCACATACAGCATATCCCCCACGGGAAGCGCATAGGGGCCTTCCTCCACAAAAGTATGGTTGTTGGCCCAGCCATAGTCCGGCTTGGACAGTACCACCGGCTCCGAGGCCAGCCGCCAGGGTTCCTGTGCGTCCAGCTTTGCGATATACAGCCAGGCTCCCAGATCCTTTGGTAAAAACTGCCGCTGGGACCAGATCACGTAGTACTCGCCCTCCCAGAAAAAACAAGTCATATCCAGAGAGATGGTCTTGCCCGCCTGGCACAGATCCGTTCCGTCCATTTTCACAACCCTTCTTGGGGCGGACCAGTCCTCCCGGTTGGCCGGATTACCGCCCTCCCGCAGTGCCATGATATGGCTCTCCTCCTCATAGAAGGGACCCGGTGTGGCTGCATGGAAAATATACAGTCTTCCCTCGATCTCATGAAATTCCGGCGCCCACAGCAAACCTCCTATACCCTCGTAGGTGCCGCAGTCCAACAGCAGTACCTCCCGGGCCTGTGCCAGCCCCTCCAGAGTGTCCGCTTCCCGGATATACAGCGTATGGTTTTCGTCCGCGTCGTTGGTGGCGATAAAATAGTATCTGCCGTTCCAACGGGTCACACAGGGATCGGCACGGTTATACGCCACGGGGAAGGGAAAACAGGGACGGTAAATCTCTCCCTGAATCACCTGGCTTCCCCTCCGAAGCAAGTCCGTATTTTCCAGATTCCAATCTATCCTCTTTCTGCAGAATGTCCCGTCATTATATCGCACAATCGCCTGATATTTCTGCAGTACCTGCAATACCAGCTCCCTCTGCCTCTCCTGCCCGGCTGATTCGTTCTCCTGCCCGGCTGATTCGTTCTGCTCCCCTGCCGATTTGCTCTGCTCCCCTGCCGATTTGCTCTCCTCCCCTGCCGATTTGCTCTCTTCCCTAGCCAATTCGTCCAGATGGATTTTTATTTCCTGGGGTGTTTCTACACAAACGTTTACCGGGGGCAGCAGCTTACACTGCAGATACCACGCCTCATGCTCTTTTATTTCCACCACACAGTGCGGCACCACGCCCTCTATATTGCCCGCCTGCCGCGAAAAATCCCTCTCCGGCTTCCGGGGAATCTCTCCCAGCATATTCTCTCCGTTTTCAGCATCTACAATACAGGTCAGCAAAGGTTCACAACCGCCTGCTGCCGGGCCGTCTCCCAGGATTCGCTCCTGCATCATGGTCAAAGGATACAGCGCCTGATAGCAGCAGCCGGACCGCTCCCTCCAGCACAGCAGATAGCAGTTGCGCTTTCCGTCATACGCCGCCCTCACCCACTCCACATATTGCTCTCCCAGCTTCATAAGGCCCAGTTCCCGATAGACCACCAGATCCTGAGTAGTCCACAGCAGAATGCTTCCCCGACTGGTACAGTCATCCTCTCCGTCACCGCAGACGCGCACCGCCGCCACTCCGTAGCCGCCGTCTTTCAATGGAAAAACCCATGGATTCCTGAGGCTCATGGGATTGAGGGAGCCATCCTCATTCTCCGTCGCCAGGGCAAACAGTACGCCGCTGTTATGATTCAGGGGTCTGAAAAGTTCTCCCTCCTGCAATGCCAGATGCATGCTGTATGCCAATTTGGGATCATACAGCACATTGTCTATGGGTTTTCTGGTATAACACAATAATCTGCTCATAACTCACCTCTATTTATACTGCTTAACAGTTAAACTTGCCGAGTAACCTGACTACATAACTTAAGCCTATACGTTTAACCAATGCAATACGGTAAATTCTAGCGTTATGTAGTATAAGTTCCGTATATTTTTCCCCAACCTCTCTATTTCCACCTGATCATAAAGTTATACAGCCCGCTGCGGATGGCCTGACTGTCGTGGTCCGCCCCCGGCACCTCGTACCACAGATGATCCACCCTGTTTTGATCCAGTATCTGATGATAGCCTTCCGGGTACTTTCCCACCACGCCGTCCTGTGTGCCGCAGCAGATCATCAGGAGTTTTGGCTGCTCTGCTCCCTCCGCAAAGCGCAGCTCCTCTTCCTGCATCTGGCCCGGGTGAGTCATGGCCCAGTCCTTTGCCGGGGTCAGTCCCGGCGCGGGAGAGATGGCTCCGATATAGCCAAACAGATCCGGCCTGTTGATGCCGATGTACAGAGTCTCCCTGCCTCCCATGGAAAAGCCCAGGATACCTCGGTTCTCCCGATCCGCCGCCACGGAATAATGACTCTCGATATAGGGAATCAGATCGTCGGTAAGCTCGTTGATAAAGTTGTCATAGGGCGCCACTTCCCGGTCGCTGAAGCCGGGCTTTAATTCGGGATCCGAGGTGGCGTACATATCCGGAAATACCACGATCACCTCCCTGGCGCGGCCCTCCGCGGCCAGATTGCCCAGAATCTCCGGGATGGCATTGTTTGCGTCTCCTATCAGGGAGTTTTCATCCCCAAAGATACCGTGCTGGAAATACAGCGCCCCATACTGCTTTTTCGGGTCATAGCCCGCAGGCAGCAGTACATTGGCTCCCCGATCCAGTCCCGTGGTCTCCGAGTGGTACGTGATATGCTCTACGCTTCCATACTCTCTTCCCGCCACACTCTTTGCCGTTTCCTCCGGGCACCGGGCCTGCAGTTTTTCCTCTTCTCCCACAAACTGCCAGCCGCCTATCTGGTAGCCGCCCTGGCTGCCCTGACCGCTGTAAAATAAGAAATACAGGTCATGAATGCCGGTCACTTCGCTGTCCAGTTCCGCCTCATAGGTGACAAACCCTTCCCTGTCCATATTGTCTGGGACTGTCTCCTCCCGCAGGGTCCCCAATGGCATATAGCCCAGCACCTGCCCCTGGAGACTGTCTATCCGCACTTGAATCAGTCCCTCCTTACCCGCGGTATTGCAGGCGGATATCAGCAGAGTCTTAGGGCTGTTCTCTCCAAAGTCCACGCCCTGTACCTTGAAAAAATCTCCGCTGTCAATACCTGTCACCGCCATGCGGCCAAAGGCACCTGCCGTCTCATCCCCTCCCTCCGACGCCGGGGAAATCTCCACTGCCACCGTGTCCAGGCCGCCCTGCACCGCCATGGTGGCCGCGTTTACCTCCTGATAGGGATCCACATACCCCAGCTGCTCCCGGCCCTTCAGGGTCATGCGGATTTTGCCGATGGTTCCGTCCTCCCCCATTGTAAAGCCGTCCACGTGGGTACAGCGGTAGCCCTTCTCCACACCCATATTTTTCTCCAGAGTGCGGGCATGATAGGCGATATACCAGTTATTCTGAAAGCTGAAAACACAGTGGTGATTGTTGCCGTACAGACCGTTTAACTTGCCGGGATTTTCCAGGATCACCTCCTTGAAGGTGAAGGGCCCCATAGGGCTGTGGCTCTCCAGGCTGGCAATCTCCGCATTGTGAAACCCGTATGAAGCCGTGCCCTCCGCGTCCACCTGCCAGTTGGTGCAGTAGGTATAGTAATACTTATCGTTGTATTTATGTATGCCGGAGTCCTCAAACAGGTAGGGCACATCTATGGGTCTGGGATCGCCTTTCAGGCTGATCATATCCTCTCCCAGTTCCACCACTCTGGCCGTTCCGGGGGCGGATTCCTTCCCCTCGGGCACACCTCCGCCAAAATACAGGTAGGCCCTGCCGTCCTCATCCACCAGTACCGCCGGATCAAAGAGCCACAGCACCTCCGCGCAGGTGGGGGTCTGCCGGGTTACCAGCCCATGGCCCAGAGGATCCGTAAAGGGGCCTGTGGGACTGTCCGCCGTCAACACGCCGATGCCGCCGCCCCCGTCCGCAAAATACAGAAAGAATTTGTCCTGCCCTTCTATATTTTTCCAGGCCGCTGCGGGAGCCCAGGAGTTGCTGGCCCATTTTGCCGCCCCTGCGCTGCCCGCCGCCTCTATGGAACCGTGATCCGTGAAATTCACCATGTCCGCCGTGGAAATCACGTTAATCTGACGGATCCTGCCGTAGGTGTTCTCCATGACTTCCCCGCCCTGATATTCAAAGGCATCCGCCGTCATGTAAAAATATACTCTGCCGTCATACTCCATGGCATAGGGATCGGCCCCAAAGCGCTGTGTCATCAGCGGGTTGGCGTCCTCCAGGCCCTTGTAGGCTTCCGCCGTCACCATATCCTCAAAATAAGCTGCATAGTCCGTATTCATATTTCCTTCCTCCTCCCGGTTATCCTCCCCGTCGTCCCCTCCGAGCCCTTCCGGGTCACCTGCCAGCTGTACCCGATGGTCTTCCTGTACTCCCTGTCCGGAACTCCCCAGGGCAGCTTCCCGGCCTCCCGTCTCTCCTGATTCCCGGGAAAGTCCCTGCCTCCCGGTCTCTTCCGAAACATCTTCCTCTCCCGCGCCGGTCACGGCCTGCTGCCCGCCGCATCCCGCCAGCAGCAGACACAGCGGCAAAATCAGCGCCCCTCGTTTCCATCCCATATACCGTCCCCCTCCGCTTTCACAACATACCGGCAGGCATCTCCCTTGGCCCGCAATCACAATCTATCATCCCCCGGGAACCGAAGTCTTGGGCAGTTACTCATGCGGCATAAAAATCCGCAAAAGCATGGCAGCGTTCTACTGCTCAAAGCATGCCAGCACCTTGGCCCCCTCCCGGGCAAACACGATAAATTCCTCCAGTTCGGTGTGACAGGTGATCCATTTGCCCCCCTCCTGTACATGGCCGTCCCGGGTCAACACCCATTTTCCCTTGGGCAGATACACCCGGCGCTCCACTGCGCCCTGCTCGTAGATGGGAGCCACCAGCAGATCAGCGCCGTAAAAATACTGGTCCTCCAGTGTATAGCACTGCTCATCCTCCGGGAACTCCCAGAACATGGGCCGCATGACGGGTGCCCCGGTGCGGCTGGCTTCGTCCATATACTGGCAGGTATAATCTTTCAGCCGCTCCCGCAGTTCAATCAGCTTTTTCAGAATCGGATAATTGCGCTCCCCAAAACTCCAGATCTCGTTGTCCCCGCCGCTGGCCTCCTTGACGCCGGGATGGCGCTCTTTGTACCAGGAGGGGCGCAGCCTGGAACCGTGCAGCCTCATCACCGGGCAAAATACGCCAAACTGGAACCATCTGACGATCAACTCCCGGAAATACTCGCTCTCGATATCCCCGGAGAGAAAACCGCCGATGTCCGAGTTCCACCAGGGAATGCCGCACATGCCCATGGACAGGCCGCTCTCAATGCTCATCTTCAGATTCCGGAAACTGGAGGGAATATCCCCGTTCCACACGATAGCGCCGTACTTCTGACTGCCGGGGTATGCCGCCCGGGTCAAAGACACGATCTCCTCCTCTCCCTCTTCCCTGAGCCCCTGGTAGAACATTTTTGCATAATAGTAGGGATACATCTGAGCCACCTGGGCACCGTTGCCCAGATAGTATTTCAAATGCCCCGGCTGCTGGGGATGTACCTCAGGCTCCGCCTCATCCAGCCAGAAGGTTTTGATCCCGTGGCGGTAATAGTTCTCTTTTGCCTTGCCCCACACAAACTTCCTGGTCTCCGGGTTCATGGGGTCGATAAAAGTCTGCTGCCCGTAGAAATCAAATGTGCCGAACTGTCCGTTCTCCGTGCGCACCAGCATATTGCCCTCGCTCATCTCGGCGTAATTCTCACTGGCGGGATTGATGGTAGGCCAGATGGATACCACCGGATGAATGCCCATTTCTTCCAGTTCCCGGCACATGGCATCCGGGTCCGGCCAGTACTTGGGATCGAATTTCCACTCTCCCTGCTCGGTCCAGTGAAAATAGTCAATTACGATGGCGTCGATGGGGATCCCTCTCTTTTTGTACTCCCGGGCCACCTCCAGCAAGTCCTCCTGGCTCTCATAGCGCAGCTTGCACTGCCAGAAACCCGCCGCCCATCGGGGAAACTTGGGCGCATAACCGGTGAGGTCACAATATCTGACCATGGTCTGGGCAGGTGTCTCCCCCGCATAGATAAAGTAATCCGCCTGATAGGCGCTGTCCGCCACAAACATGGTGTGGTTGCGGGTGGTCTCGCAGCGCCCCGGAGCCGGATTGTTCCAGAAAAAGCCATAGCCCAGAGAAGAATACAGCACCGGCAGCGTGGACTTGGTGTTGTAATGGATGATCTGGCAGGTGCTGCCCTTGCGGTCAAACAGATCCTCCTGCTCCTGTCCCATACCATAAAAATGCTCCCCTTCGTTGGCGTCAAAGATCACTTTGACCTGATAATGATCTCCCTCCACATGCATGTTGCGGTTGGTGTAATCCCCCTCGAAGCGAGTGTGCAGGATCTGCTTTCCCTTGCGGTAATATGTGATAATCCCGCCGTACCAGATGTTTCCCGCCTCTATGGTGGCGCTGACCATACCGTTTCTAATGGTGGCCTTGCTCTCATCCCCCGACACCACGCATTCGTCCTGGGTGGCAGGCTCCAGCACCGTCCATTTCTCCTCAGAAACCCGTCCGTTCTTCGTACTGCGGCAGCGCAGACAGTCTCTGCCGTAGGGTTCAATCACCGTCAGTTCGTCCTTGCGCTGAAACACCAGCCTTTTGTCCTCGATTCTTACCTTTCCCATACTCTTTCTCCCTTTTTTAATCAGTAAAACCGAATCATAATTCCACTCCCTTTCCGGAAGCAGGGATTTACAATGAATGCGTCTTACAAGGGGATGTGCAGCAGAGGCATACCCTGCTCATTGACATACACCCGGTGAAAAGCAGTGCAGCGCTTATGGGATTTTTCCACATCCTGGGCGTGGTAGGCGATCATCAGCTCCCCCTTCTCATCGCGGAAAAAGGAATTATGGCCCGGCCCCTCTATGCCCTCCACCGAACCTCTGTGGAGCATGGCCGCAGGCTCCTTATACCAGTTGTCCACATCCAACAAATCATCCTCCTGATCCGCCACCAGACAGCCCACCGCATAGGTGGGATCGCAGGCCCCGCCGCCGGAGTAAGCCAGATAGACCTTATCCCCCAGAAGCAGCGCATAGGGGCCCTCATTGTTAATGGTCCCCCTCTGGTTCTCCCAGCCGTACAGGGGCCTGGAGAGCAGCACCGGTTCGCTGGTCAGAACCCAGGGCCGCGCTTCATCGGTGGTGGCAATGTACAGCATGGAACCCGTGTCCGCCGCCGTGCCGATGCCGTAGCGGTAGGACCACACCAAGTAGGACCTCCCCCCGGCCTTAAAGTAGGTCATGTCCAGGGAAATCCCGCTCTCAGTCAGAAAATCCCCGTCCTGTCTGCGCACCCGCACCGGCGCTTCCCAGTCTGTCGGGTCCGTCAGGGCGCCGTTTTCCTTAAGACGCATCATATGGCACTGAGGGGCCCATTGTCTGCCGCCCACCGCAAAGAGAATGTAGGCCCTCCCCCCAATCACATGAAATTCCGGCGCCCAAAAGGTCTGTATAAACTCCCTGTCCTCGTCATAGTCCAGAATACACTGCGGCTCTGCCTCCGGGGTAAAGAGTCCCCCCACCGAATCCGCCTCCCTGATAAACAGGCCGATATTGTTATTATTGTCGTTGGTTGCCAGGAAATACCATTTCCCTTCCCATTCGAAAATTACCGGATCCGCCCAGCCCACAGCCAGAGGAAATTCCACCTTTTTAAGTCTCACCTCCGGCATAACCCAGCGCTGCTCTATTCCCTCCCAAAGGCAGTCGGGCAGTTCCACCAGGTCCCGTGCCTCCTCATACGCCGCCTGCCACCGGCCGCGCTCCACAGACTCCTGCCGAAAGCGCAGAAAATCCTGGGTTTTCCAGAGGATCAGACCATTCTCCCCCACCGGCTGCCCCGCCTCGTCCACCGGTTTCGCCAGAATGCCGTAGCCCTCCTCCAGCGCCAGTACCCTGGGATCTCTGATCCCCCTGGGCGCGATGGTGTTGTCGGGGCGTATGCCCGCCTCTGCGTAAAGGATGCCATACCCCTGGTTCAGCGCATACTCCTTCCCGTCCGCCCCTATGTACACCATATGCACACTGTCCGCCAACGCGCGTGGACAATGCGGCCCTTGCGCCTCCTTTGTGTACACCCTCAAATATCCCATACCTTTTCTCCTTCATTCATGTAACCGATACCGGAATTACCTCAGTTCAAATCCTTTCAGCATAGCGCTGCCCTGCCCCCGGAACGTCAAAAACAGCGCATACTCCCCCTGCGGCAGAGCAATATCCGCCGCGGACTCCTCCCACACATTGGCATACTCTATCGGAAGGGCCGCCAGCACTCTGCCGCCGATTTCCGTCCTCACCTCAAATATACCCTGTGCGTAGCCTCTTGTCCAGATGTGAATCCTTTTCGCCTCCGTACCCCGGAAAAATTTGAACCCCGCCGTGGTCATATCTTGAATGTTGCCTATATATCCCTGTGTCTCGTCACCGTCTCTGCCGTCCTGCATGACTCTGGGCTGTTCCGCGCCGCCCACGTAGACATCCGGGGTGCCCGCGAACAGGTTGCAGGCCAGATAGGCCGGGAAGTATCCCAGGCCGGGCAGAGGACCGCCATTTAACCCGCAGGAAGTCAGCTGGGCCTGTTCAATGCTGCCGTCCTGATGGATCGTCAGTTTCTCGGCGCAGCCCTGCCTGCTGTACCAGGTGCCGTTGGTATGACGGTGATAAAAGATATATGGCTGCCCCTGAATCTCCACCATACTGCCATGATTGTTGGCTCCATAGGCCGTCGGTCGATCACCGGGCTTGTAACTGTCGATGTGCAGATCGCAGTTGCTCACCAGTACGCCTCCATAGCGGAAGTCCCCTGTGGGCTTTTTGCTGGTGGCATAGCAGAGTTCGTGCATCACCTGGGAGGAATAGATAAAATAGTAAGTGCCTCCCTTTTTCCGAATGGAGGGGGCCTCGAAAAAGGCATGGCCTTCGTACTCCGTTCCGGCGCTGTACTCACAACCCGGCACAATGATCTTGGGCACCTCCACTATGGTCAGCATATCCTTATCCAGCACTGTCACCATGGCCCCATGCCGGGTCTGATCCCCTTTCCCGCAAAACCCTGTATACAGGTATGTCCTGTTTCCCTCCGTCAGCACACCGGGATCAAACTGGGGCTCATCTCCCGCCCGCTCTCCCAGCAGCGTACCATCCGTGTAGCGGACATACCCGTAAAACTCATATTTCCCCGCAGGAGTATCGCAGACCGCCACCGATACCACGGACACTTTATCCAGCACATAGTACAGATAATATCTGCCGTCCGGCCCCACCGTCACATCCGGCGCGTAGAGACACATCTTGCCCGCCCTGTTGAAGGGATCCGCCGTCTTTTCATAGATCACTCCCTCATAGCGCCAGTTTCCCAAATCGTCCACCGGCGCCGACCAGCACACATAATCTCCCATGCAGAACACATAGCCATTGTAAAAATCGTGGGAACCGTATACATACAATCTGTCCCCAAACACATAGGGCTCCGCATCCGGGATATATTCCCAGGAGGGAAGATAGGGGTTCCATGCCTGTTTTTTGTTCATACTTACCTCATTCCTGCATATCGCAGGCCGGGCCTGCCGATCCACATTTTTTATTTGCCGAGCAAACGCTCTGTCAAAGCCTCCATCAAAAAGCGAAGGAAGGGAGAATCTTTCTCCCGCCCGGGCAAAGGCCCCTGGGTGGTAAATACCATTTCACAGGGATACTCCGCCGTATAGGGATCCCACCGGGGCATCTGGCTGCCGTCCGCATCCTGCCCGTTGGGATCCCCTGTTTTGACAAAATTGGCCCAGTAGTTGCACATCTGCCTGGCCAAATCATAGTGCTTTCCCGTAAACGGCCGCCAGCACTTGGCCAGCGTCTCGAAGAAAAACCACAGATCCACAGAGTGAAAAGTGCCGGGATGGTCCCACCCCGGGATCTGTGGCGCAAAGCGGTAATAGTAATTCCGGCCCCCAAATCCGTTTCTCTCATCCTGTATGAAAGCGCTTTTCACCGTACACTCAATGCCGCTGACAGCCGCATATTCCCCCGCTCCCGCCGCTTCCTGACCGCCCAAGGGGTCCCGGCCGGAATTCCCTGCCTCCGGGAAGGCCAGGAACCGCTCCGCTTTCTCTCCAAATATCTCCCTGACCTTGTCCTGGTATTCCTGACGGGAGGCGGCACATATCAGGTTGGGAAACTCATCCTCCGTGTTACCTGCCATCACCGGCACGTCTATATGTTCTCCCCGCATGTAACGCTTCATGGGCTCGCCGGGGCAGAAATGCCCGTCTATGGAGATGCTCATCCGGGGATGGCTGCTGGCATACTCCGCATATTTATCCCGGATGTACAGGGCATCCAGTTCTCTGGCCTGGGCGATGCTGTCCACTCCCAGAACTTCCAGAAAGTCCACTCCCTTTTGTTCCGCCGCCTCCAAGCTGCCCGGGGTGATGAATTTATCTTCTTCATACGGGCTGCGGATCATGCCGCTGAGCACGATGGCCCGCTGGAAAAGCCCCTCATTCTCCGGGCAGTTCATCTGCGCCAGCACGCTGGCGCCGCCTGCGGACTGACCGGCCAGAGTGATTCGCCCGGGATCTCCGCCAAAGGCCGCAATATTCCGAATCACCCATTTCAGGCCCGCCTGCTGGTCCAGGCAGCCGAAGTTCGTGGGGGCGGCGGGCTGCTCCGCCGTCAGTTCCGGATGGGCCATAAAGCCCAGCGCCCCCAGCCGGTAGTTCACGGATACCACTATGATCCCCCTCCTGGCCAGTCTCTCCCCGTCAAACTCCATCTCCGCGGGATATCCCCACTGGAAACCGCCGCCGAAAAACCAGACCAGCACCGGAAGCTTCTCCTTTGGGTTTCCGGCACCTGTCCATACATTCAGATACAGACAGTCCTCGTCCATGGGAATCTCCGGGTCCACATGCCACTCCCTGCAATAGATGTCCGAACCCAGTCCCGGGGTATCCTGAATGGATATGGGCGCAAATTCATATGCCTCCCTGACTCCCTCCCAGTCCCGGCAGGGCTGGGGCGCCCGCCATCGGTTCTCCCCTGTGGGCGGGGCCGCGAAGGGTATCCCCTTGAAAACCGTAATTCTGGGATCCGCCCCCGGCAGTCCCCGGACTTTGCCGTTCTCCGTATCCGCAATTCTATTCATCGCAATATAACCCTCCGATTTAGTGTATGCCGCATTTAGACTTGGGCCATCCGGCCGTTTTCTGCCATAATTACTATGTAAACTGCTCCACCACGGAACTGATTTCTCTGGCATTGTTTCTGTTGGTTCTGCTCACGTTCTGCAATTCTTCCGCCGTGGCATTGGTGCGCTCAACCTTGGCCACAATCTCGTCCACTCCTATCTCATTCTCTTTTGAGGCGGATTGTATCACACTCATGCGGTCCCGAATGCTGGCAATGGAGGCCACAAAACCATTGGAACTTTCCTCGATGTCCCAAATGGCGCCCTGGATGTCGGCCACAGACTTCCCGTACTCATTGGCCATCCCCACAAACTCCTGGAAGTTTTGTGATACATCCCCCTCCATAAAGCTGATAATGTCATCCACGCATTCCCGCACATTGGCGATATTGGTGTTGATCTCCCCGCAGATGTCCGAAATCTGCTTGGCCGTGGCGGAAGAGTTGGAGGCCAGATTCCCTATCTCCTGGGCCACAACCGCAAACCCTTTGCCCTGTTCCCCGGCCCTGGCGGCCTCGATGGACGCATTCAGGGAGAGCAGATTGGTCTGGCTGGCTATATCCAAAATCTGTTTGGCCATCTCATTGACGCGGGTCAGGGACTGCAAATTCACCATGGCGGCTTCCATATTGCTGCGGTTCTGCCGGATCTTCACTCCGGCTTCCTGCAGCGCATTTCCCGCCATGCTCTTCATATTCTCCGCAGTCTGGATCAACTGTCTGCTCTTCTCATCGCCGGTCTTCACCTTGTCAGCCACATAACCTACCAGTTCCGATATCTTCTCAATCTCGCTGACCACATTGCCGATGGCTCCATTGGTGGTAATAATGCTGGCCGCCAGCTGCTGGGTGGTGGCGGAATTGTCACCCACGTATTCAATCAGAGTGTTGGTGGCATCATTCATAGTACTTGTGGACTGCTCCAGAGAATCCGTGCAGCCCTGGAGGGTGGATACAATCCCCCGCAGGATATCATACAGGGAATCCATTGCCGAAGCAATCTGGCCTGTTTCACTCTTTCCCCCCACATATTTTCCAAGCTCGTCCGGGGCCTTAAGTTCCAGATTTTTCATGCGTATTATGGACTTTTTCACCACGTCCAGGGGCTTGACACACAGCTTCACGGAGATCCAGGCCAGAACCACAATCAGCACATAGGCTCCTGCGCAGATCAGCGCCAGAATATTCCTGCTGGCATAAGCCTCCCGGTAAATCTCACTCTGGCTGTCGCTGAGCACCACCGCCCAGCCTCGTTCCTCCATGGCCTGGTACACGGCTATACACTTCACGCCCTCCTCGGAGGTATACTCCATGCTGCCGCCGGAAGAGCCGCCCCCCGACACCGCGGAGATAACATCTCGCAGCATCGTGTCTTCAATGGGCATAGCCATGCGCTCCTGGTCCTCGTCAAAGATATGCACACCGGCAGCCGTATTGATCATATAATCTCTGGCATCCTCCATGCCCTTAACGCTGAGTCCGTCCAGCAGTTCTTTCAGGCTTTCGGCAAACTGCGCGCCTCCCACATAGCCCAAAATAGTCCTGCCGTCCGTATCGTACACCGGGCAGTACAGAGACAGCGCCAGCTGCTGGGAAGCCGGGGAAATGATAATGCCCGTATTATAGATATCACCTGCCGCTGTCATGGCATCCTGCAATTGCTTCAAAGGCTCCCCTTCGCGGGTGGTAATCCCCACCACGGCCGGGTTGGAATGGGTCAGCACATGGGTGTTCCACTCGGCGATATAGATACCTTCCCAACCCTCCAGCCCGGCATAGAAGTCCTCCGTGTAGCCTTGGGCGGCTTTTACCGCCCGGGCATCCTGGGGCGCTCTCAGGAGTTCAGCCACCACAGGCGCCTTGCTGTAGGCAATCAGCAACTTTTCCGCCTTATCCACGTATTCCTCAATTATCGCTGTCCTGGCTTCCAGCGAGGTCTGCATATTGTCCACCGCCGTGTCCCGCATAGACACCATCATGCTGCGGCTGGCCGTCAGGTACAGCATAAGGATACATGCTGCCGCCACCACCGCCACAATGGTGGTAATTACCGTACTCATCTTCAGGTTTTTCATTGTTCAATTATCCTTTCGTAATTTACTTTTCTAATCATAAAACGTCGATAGGGAAACTGACAATGATTTATCCTATGGAATAATTGATATATCCTCATATTTTATATTGATAGCGTGGGAGATCCCAGTTCCTGGCGCCTGTTATTTCCACAAACATTGCTGCGTCACACTGGCTCCGCTTTACAATTATAATATAACTAACAAAGGCTGCCACAACTTGTCGCGCAGCAGCCTGAAACATATTACATATCCGGATTTAAGCCTCTTTTGTACCGATCAGCACCTCTTTTCCGCAAAAAGCAAACCCATACTTCCGTATCCTCCGCGCCGGAATCCCCTTTGCCGCCAAGGATGCCTGGTAGTCTTTCTCCTCAATCTGCCGCAGGGCTGCGGATACTGTGTCGGACAGTTCTTTTTCTTTCGTGCCCTGCACCTTGAACTCCAGGATAATGGCATTGTCCTTTGCCATATCCTTGGGCTCCAGCATCACGTCATACCGGCCAAAACCGCTCTCCCGGTTGGATGTGACTATATATCGATCCGTCAGCCTCACCATCAAGCCCAGCACAAATCCGTGATAAAATCGTTCCGGGGCATCGCTCCCGGTCCGCCGCTCTTTTCCCTGGGCGCCGCTGCCCGTATCAAAGTAACTGAACATCTGCCGTGTCACCTGGTTCATATACAGATTCATTGCCTCCACATCGCCCAACAGCAGCGCCTTGATGAAGTCGTTATAACCGGATGAAGAGTTGTCAAACCAACTTCGTACCATGTTTCGGAACATTACCCGCACTTCGAAGTTGGTCAGTTCCAGTTCATAATCTTCCCGCCAGTCCCCATCCTCCGTGGCATATGCCCTATAGCTTTTCACTTTCAGATAGCCACTGGCCAGCAGAAGGCTCCATATAGCGCTGTCCGTCATGGAAAGCTGGTCATATACAATCTGCTCATCTATTCCTACTTTAATGCTCTTTCCCTGGAGCAGACACTCAAATGTCTTCTTTACTTCCGGGGGACTTTCACGGAGCAGCTTGCTTATGAGCTTATTGGAACTGGTATTGACCCAATAGGCTCCTACTTGTTTATCATCAAGGAAGTTGATGATAGACCAGGGATTATAAATGTCTTTCTTACTGCCAAAGGTAAACCCATCATACCAGTCCTTGACCTGTTGTTTTTGATCTGACAGGCCATATTCCTCCAGCGCGGCAAATACCTCCTCCTCCGTGAACCCAAAGCTGTCTGCATACTTTTCTGAGGTTGTTGTCACCACTTTCATATTGTTTAGGTCGGAAAACATGGATTCTCTGCTCACCCTCGTTATCCCTGTCATAATGGCACGTTCCATGTACGGATTGGTTTTAAAGGTTGCGTTGAATAATCCCCTGGTAAACGCTGCCAGTTCGTCCCAGTATCCCCCGACATAGGCCTCCTGCATGGGCGTATCATACTCATCCAGCAGAATAATCACTTTTTTGCCATAATGCTGCATCAGATAATTGGACAATGTTTTCAAGGCGCCTGCATCCATGCGATCTCCCGTACCCATTGAAAACTGCCGATATATCATTTTCTCATTCTCACTTAGCCTGTCGCTCTCTGCCAGAAAACTAAACTTATTGTAAAGATCCATAATGTTCTCACAGATTCTTTTTCTGGCATCCTGATAGGTTCTCTCTTTAACATCCGCAAAGCTAAGCGCAATTACCGGGTATGTCCCCTGCAGCCGGCGGTATTTTTCCTCCTGCCAGATGAAGAGCCCCTCAAACAGATCGCCGCGGTTGGCGTAACCTATGGAGAAGAACTGCTCCAACATGCTCATATTCAGAGTCTTACCAAAGCGTCTTGGACGGGTGATCAGCGTCACATCATCTCCCTCTTCCCACCACTGCCTGATAAAGTCTGTTTTGTCTATATAAAAATTGTTATTAATCCGGATCTTTTCAAAATCCTGACGCCCAATACTTATTGTCCTCGCCATAATCCTCCTCTTTCTGCCGCTCTCTCCAACACATATCTTTCCCTATAGTTATAATATATAGTTTTTCCACTCTTAAAGCAACAGATTTTTATATTGCAGACACCGCCTTTGCCACCACCACAAACCGCCCGTCCTCCACATGGTAGGCACAGGTGGAAAGCGTCAGGAAAGTGTCCCCAAATTCGGCTGTCACGCCGGTGTCGTACAGGGCCAGTTCCTTGATGTTTTCATAAAAATAGGCAAACTCCTCCTGGGTCTGCGCCTCATAGAACTGGTAATACCGAAACGCATCCTCCCCGGAGTGGTAGACCTGTGAACGGAACACCGCTATGATTTCATAAGTCCTCTCCTCGTAAAGCGTGTCAAAGGAGATGGTCGGATGTTCCCGGTAAAAGCTCTCTCTCCGGTACAGATCCAGGTCCCCGAACATAGAACCATCCTTCATATTGTGCCCATAGATGATAAAATTTGTGCCCGGCGTGTCCACATCCGCCACGCCCCTCACATACAGGCATCCATATTTGCTGTCATTGCCGTAAAAATCGTGGTGCAGATAATATTCGTCGTCCTCACACTTCATAACGGGATAGTCAATAACCATTCCTTCTATGGAGAGCCATCCTATCAGGTCATGGTTCTCCTCATACAGTGCCGCGTACTTTTCCAAAAGGGGCTCCTCCGGCTTCGTGGGCAGTTCCTCAGCAGGCTCGCCTGCTTCCTCCGGCACACTGCCGTTCTCCAAAACCGCTGGCTCCCGGGCAATTTCCAGTGGTTCCGGCTCTATCATTTCCCGCATTTCCTTCAATGCCTTTGCCTGCTGCCGTTGCCGGAAAGAGGAATAGTATGCCTGTCCCAAAAGAACCAGACACGCAATCGTCACCGCCAGCAATATGCCCCTGATAATTTTCATGTTCCTGTAACTATTCATAAACCGCGTTCCAACCCAATATATTCTCTATATCTATTCTTTTCCTAAAGTCAACGGTCCCACCCAAAGGCGGGATCGAAAGAAAGTATTTATATATGCAGCGATTAAATCCTGCCCAAAACCGGATAAACGGCATGACTGGCTGTGCTATGCGGCTGGCAAGAACTAAATGCCGTTTATATAGTTGTCATCTTGTGCAGAAAACACTGAGTTTTTAATTGCCATTGCTAATTTGTATGCGAGTAATGGAGGAACTGCATTACCTACCTGTGTAAATTGCCTGGCGTTAGCCCCTGTAAAAATATAGTCATCGGGGAATGTCTGTAATCTTGCGCATTCACGGACGGATAACGTCCGGGGAGCGAAGGGATGCAAATGAGAGCGTCCGCCGCCTTTTGTGCCGCCGGCAAGGAATCTGGGAAAGGAAGGCTGAGTGGATGTTGACGGTTGAAGGATTGCCAGCAGTGATCAGCCTAGTGCTGACAGCGTTTGGTCTTGGATATGCCATCGGAAGCATGGATAATCATAAAACGCAGAAATAGCCGCCCCAACCGGACAAGTTAAGCGGCTATTTTGCTTTACATTGTTGGGCTAACCGTCTATCGGTGGCTCCTGGGGGCGTCTGTTACCAGCAGCCGCCTTTTTCTGCTTAAAGAATAGCATAAATAGGCAGAAAGTTCAAGAGAATTCTTCTTTTGGGCACAACACACATGAATGTCTGGTCCATCCCAATTTAGTTTGCATTTTCAGATATTTTTTGCGGGTCTGCACCTCAATCATGCGGCTGTACTGGTCAAAACAGAAAGCGATTGTGCATACATCAAGGCCTTATTTAATCCTCAGGAGGCAAAAATTCAAACGTTAGCTGCAATTCTCTCTGTTCTGTAAGCCGCGCCGTCACCGCGCCGCCCATGGCCTCCGCAAGCAGTTTGCTGATGGTCAGCCCCAGACCGGTGCTGCCGCTGGGGCGGGCATGATCCGCGGTGTAGAAGCGGTCAAAAAGAAAAGGGATATCCGCCTGGGTGAGATGTTCCGTGTCATTGCTGAATTCCAAGCATATCCGCTCCTTTCTATTTACAAAGTTTTCACTGCCCTGCCCGACTACGGATTGGGCGTGACAGACACGGACGTGGAAACGGCTGCGGGCATACCGCAGCGCATTCTGGATCATATTCTGGAGGATGCGCTCCAGGACCTCCTGGTTTCCCTTTATCAGAACCGCGGTCTCCGGCAGCGCCAGTTCCACAGCCAGATGCCGCTCCTCAAACTCCGGGTAATAGGAGAGTACCGTTTCCCTGATTATCCGGGTGATCTCCACGGTCTCCTGTTCCAGGCGCGGGTCAGTTCGTTCCAGTCTGGACAGATCATAGAAATCGCGGATCAGCCCCTGCAGATAGCGGCTCTTCCTCACCACCACCGCCAGAGCCTCCCTATCCTCCCCGGAGAGGCTGCCGTCATCCACCAGTTCCAGATAACCCAGTATGGAAGTCAGCGGCGTCCGCAGGTCATGGCTGATATTCTCTATCTGTTCCTGCAGCTGCCTCTCCTGCTGCTGCCAGATGATCCGCTCCCGCTGATGGTACTCTATAAAGCGGTTGATCTGCTGCAGCAGCCGCTCCGCCTCCCGGGAGGGAGACGCCGCCAGCAGGATACGGTTATCCCCCGGGTTATCCATGAGTTCGGCCAGATCCCGCCCGGCCTGCCTTATGCAGTTTTTCAGCATCATGTATCTCACCGCCATGCAAAGAACGATAAATCCCATTCCCACGGAAATTCCCACCGCAATCCACATATGTTGTCTCCTTATTGAGAGTTCCGCACTTCCCCGGCCATCACTCTTTACTTTTGATCGATATACGGACGCTTGGGCATCCGTATATCGATCCGTGTGATAGCCGGGGATGTGCTGTTTGAGAGTTCCGCACTTCCCCAATTTTATAGGTCCGTCGTAGTAGGCGATACCTCCTCAAAAATAATCATCCCGTCAAAAGTCTCATTGGGAATGATCTTCGTGGTGTAAAATGCTTTCAAAAGCGTGACGGCGCTTACGTTCAGAGTCGTAACTCTCTGTTCCTTGGCTATAATCTCACTCCAGCCGTCGCTTCCGGCTACTGCGGCAAAATCCACATAATATCTTTTTCCCTCCAAATCTTCGGCAAGGGCATTCAGCACATTCCTATTTTCCACTTTCAACTCTTTGAAATCATCCTCGGTCTGTGAATTAAATTCTGTGATCTCCGCATCCGTCCCAATCGCAAAATACTTATCGCCTAAATCTTCTGCCAGCAGTTTGCCAAGGCAGTCATACCAAGGATTTACGTTGACCTTGCCGATATGCCCGTTATGCCCATTGATAAAAATCACACTGCCGTCTCCGTGCTCGATAAACCACTTTACCTTTTCCGCCATATAGCTGTCCCTTATCTTGTTATAGGTGTTATCGGACTTGCGGATATCGCAGCAGGCATAGAGGCTGTAGGCGCATTCTCTTGCAAACGCAAAGGTCTCCGGGCCAAAAGCTTCCTCAATAAGGCTTTGCGCTTCGTCCACCTCCTTTATCAGCTCCTCCGCCTCTGTCATTCCCTGCACAAAGGCATCCCCGCTTATCTCATACATATCCTCGTCATTTAAAAAGGCAAACTTTTCCTCATATTCCGCACTGACCTGGGGAGCAACCTGTTCCAATATCCTGAACAGATAATCCTTTCCATTGTCCGCCCACTGCATATCCATCCCGTAGAAATGCAGGTCCTCCCCCTGGGAAGCCGTCTCGTTGTAGGATCGCATCCATTGAAGAAGGTGTTCCATCTCTTTGGTTCGATATATCCGAAAACCGATCAGCGCTGCCGCCTCCTTCGGAGTGCCTTCTCCCCCATGAATATAGGCATCCACTTTCAAAGCACTGCCGAAGTCCCCTTCTATGACAAAAGTCCGGCAGCCATTGTTTTGCACAAGGGCCTGAAACACTTCTTCCTTCATCTGCTGATATTCCTTAACGCCGTGGCTTGCCTCACCAAGCCCCACTACCTGCACCCCCTCCGGGACGGTGATTGTCCCCATATCTGCCTGTACCAACGCCATGTCCGGCGACGCCTTCCCACATCCCGCCAGCAGGGAAACCAGAATAACAACTGCCAGCAGACCGCCGATTCTATTTTTTCTTCTCTTTTTCATATCAGTCTCTATTTCTCCGCTTTCCTTTTTTTAAAGTAAACCACTTTAGAAATCTCGTTTTCGACCTCACAAAAGTTCTCGTATATGGATTCTGCAAGGCCGGAAACAGAAATACAAAATTCCCGTTTCGGCCCGCTGAAAGCAAATCGTTTTAAAGTTCCCTGCGCCGGATGACCAAGATTCCCAGCACGATGAACAGCGCGATGCCGATGATCCCCGCCTCCTGGCACTTCAGGAATCCCCCTGTGGTGGACCAGCTGTAGATCAGCCACTCTTCGCCAGGCTCCGTATAGGAGATCATAGTGTAGAGCAGCCAGGACGACAGCCTTGTACACAATTCAAACTTCATCCCCAGCAGACGCACCACCGCCGGCACAGCCACCATAACCAGTATCCAACTCCAGATACCGATGCTCTCTCTGCCGGTTGCGTAATAAAGGCTGATAAATGCCACCATCCCCGCAATCCAGGCCGGAACGCAGGCGACCGTGCCCTTTAGCAGGGACAGCGTATACACGGATCCGCTGTTCTCCAAAAGCAGATACCCGCTGCCGATAAGCCCGGCCTCCGTCACCAGCAGACACACGGCTGATGCCGCCATTCCCACAATCACCCTGGCCAGATAGATCTGCTCTCTGGATAGTCCAAAAGCTACACTATTGTTGATTGTCCTGTGCTTCAGTTCATCGGAGACCACCACGCTGCCCATCACAGCCGATAAAAACAACGGGATATGCATATCCGCCTCCAACGTGGAAAAGGCATGTTTCGTTGTGGCCCAGGGAAAATCCATGGTAAATGTGGCCATACACCACAATATCACATTGTAAAGCAGCACCACCAGCAGACATGCTCCGGTCATCAAATAGACTGATTTTGTATGAAATACCCGATAAAATTCACTTTTAATACAGTTTGCCATTGTCGCTCTCCTTTTTAAGTTCCGCATCCGTCCTACCGGCGTTCCGCATCCTCTGCCAGATGCATATAATAATCCTCCAGCTGCATCTCCCGGCGCTCCAGCGCCAGCAGGCCGATGCCCTGCTCCACAGCCAGTTTACTGTAAGGTGTCACATCCTCCAGCTGCCCCGAAATATGGATGGTTCCATCCGGCAGAACCTTATAATCCCGCTGGTGCAGTTCTTTTTCCAATAAAGCCGTGTAACGTTCCGGCTCTGTCACCCGAATCTCCAGATAGGTGCCGCATAACTCATGGAGCCGCTTGGCACTGAGTTGCTGGATGACCTTTCCCCTGCTGAGAAAGGCGTAGTCTGTGGCCATATTTTCCAGTTCCGCCAGAATATGGCTGGAAATCAGTATCGTGATGTGTTTCTCCCGGTTCAGTTTCTGCAGCAGGCTGCGGATCTCAATGATTCCGGCCGGATCCAGGCCGTTGATTGGCTCGTCCATAAAATGTACCCCGTTCCCACAATCCCTTGTAAACACTGGCTTTAGCGACATACAAAAGTGTGTATAGCGTTCTGTTTTTCCTGTCGTTTGCCGTAAAAAAAGCATGACCATAGCCATACTTCGACATTTTCCTGTATCCTCATTGATATGTGTGTTCCTATCCCGCACCGGTGAGCCGGTCATCCGGCACATGCTTTCATGCAGGATATGTACTCAAACTTTCTTTGCCAACGACCAACAGGCATACTTTTTTGTATGCTGGCTGTCGGTTCTTTACCCTTAAGGGCTATGTTACAGTTTCCGGAGCAGTTCCCTGTTCTTCCGATCCAACGCCTTTTTCAGCTTTTCATTCTCTTGCCGCAGGGCATCCATTTCCTGCTGCATTGCCCTGACCTGTTTCTGTAAAGACTGGATTTCATTATTCATCGCCATGTCGAGTATGTTCTTCCTCGGATGGCTCATGCCGCCCTGCTGCTCCTGCACCTTGTCCAGTGTCTGGCGCACCGATGGGTTCTTGTAGAAAAAGCCCCTTGAAAGCCCTGTTTTTTCCATCAGCCTGGGGACTGTGACCTTTTCCCCCTCATCCATCAGCTCAAAGATGGCTTTCCTTGCCCTCTCAATCTTCTCATCGCTGGCTTTCCTGTTACATTCCAGCATCTTCTCGTATTTGTTCATATTCCTCCTCCCATCCGTCCAGATTCTGCAGGATGATCTCCGACAGCATGTTCCTGACCTCCCGTGTCTCATCAGCCAGCGTCTGGTTGCTCATCTTCCTGTAATATTTCACGTTCCGGACGCTGCTGTGGCCCAGCAGCTTGGCGATGGTGAAATCGTCCAGGTGCATCTCCGTCAGCTTTGCCCCGTAGTAGTGCCGGAACATATGGCTCCCAAAACCGAACAGCCTGCCATTGTCATCCCGCAGATCCTCCCTGCGGATCATGCCTACCACCTTGCACTGCAGCCGGGTATACGGCAGAGGGTTCTCCGGGTTCTTATCATCCACAAAGATGTATCTGGTCGGGCCGTACCGTTCTTCTGTATAGGCTATCGCCCTGCGGATCAGTTCTGCCAGGTCGCGGCTCACCGGTTTCTCAAAGGTCTTGGTTTTCATCTGCCGTATCCTTATGATTGTTTCCCCGCCGCTCTCATACAAGCAGTCCGTCTGGAGCGTCAGCGTGTCGGAGATCCGTGTGCCCAGCATCTGGTGTATGACCATGGCCCTGGCGATCTGCTCGTCCAGTTTCACGATCCCTGCGTTCAGCCTCTGCAGCTCGCTGTCGGAGTATACCCTGAATTCCGGCTGGCGTGCCGGGGGGATGTCCCTGTTCAGGAACAGCAGTTCCAGGTTGGCATGGCCGCACACTTTACCGATGCTTTCCAGGATGGCCCTGAGCCTGTTCAGGTCCGCATGGATGCCCTTGGTCCCCATGTCCTCCGTTTTCAGCCATGTCAGGTATTCCTCCAGGACTTCCCTGCTGATATCCCGGCAGGACTGCACCTCTTTCTGTCTTTCCGCCAGGTATTTTGAAAAGCGCCGCATTGCCGTCATTTCCTTCTGCACACAGGCGACTGCTTCTTTCTGGAGGTTTAAGTATATGCCCCTTTTCAGTTCTTCCCGTATCCTAGGCTGGGATATTTTGGTGAAATTGACTGTCCTGCAGTTCTTTATGGGGTTTGCATGGAAAGGGATGCCCAGCCTGTCAAGATCCCATATATCTTTTTCTGTCTCATCCCCCTGTATTTTATCCGGCCCCGTGAATTCCAGTATCCAGATAAAATAGCAGATGAGCCTGCTGGTCCCTGTTTCCATAGTCCCGTATACCTCCCGCTGCTCATAAGTCAGCGGTATGCCTTCCGACAGCATCCATCCTTTCATCTGCCGTATCCACGTTTCCGCATCCCGGTCGCAGAAACTTTCCATCCGCCTGGCCCGCTTCTGTAAAAACCGGCACACCTTTTTATAATACTGCCTTTCCTTGTAGACAGTTACTGCGGATACGCATTCCGCCCTGTGCATGATGAACGCCGCAAGTTCTTCCCGCAGCTTTCCTGCCGGGGCTTCGTTCAGGTCATAGTATGGATCTTTCCCCATCTGCCGGCGCTGGGCTTCTGTTGCATCCTTATAGCTTGCCAGTTCCTTCAGGCTGATCCTGTTTTCCTCCACTGCCTTCCCCTCCTTTCCTTATCTTCAGCCCGGCCGCAAGGCTGCCGTGTTCCCTGAAATATTTTTCGCTGGCTTTCTCTATCTTTTTGGGGATATAATCCACATACTGTCGGGTCATTTCCTCATAGACATGCCCCAGGTAATCCCGCACCCCCTGCAGCGACACGCCGCTGTCATAAAAAAGGGTTGCTATGCCGTGGCGGTAGTCATGGGGCCTGAAAATATATTCCCCGCCTTTTATGCCGTTCTTCTCACAGCATTCCTGCATCTTCAGCCGGAATGTGGCGCTCCTGTAGGCTTCCCCCTGGCTGCTTGGGAACGCATAATCATCCGGCCCTATCTGATGTCTTTTCAGGTACACCGTCATCAGCCTGTACAGGGCGTATGGTATGGGTATGCGCTTATAGCTGCGCATCTTTGTCTGGTAGACCTGTATCCATGCATCCTTTCCCTGTATGTAATAAGCATCCCCTTTCAGCGTGCAGACTTCGCTGATGCGCAGGCCGATCCCCCACAAGTGCAGGTACATCAGGCGGATGTCCTCCGGAAAGAGGTGGAGGTTCTGCAGTATCTCAGCCCAGGTTTCCGCTTCCACGCACCTGTCATTATGCCCCGGCACCACTTTTTTCAGGTAGTAATCCTCACAGAAAGGCGCTTTTTCAATATACCCCCTTGCAATCAGGAAGTTATAGAAATGCTGGATGCCCATAACCTGCACATTAAATGACTCCGGGCGGAGGCCCTTTCCCGCAAGGCCGCCGAAGTAGCTGTCCATCTGCTTTTCCGTAATGCTGCAGGCATCCTGCGGCCCCATCTCCGCGAGGAAATTCCTTACCCATGTCATCTCCCTGCGCAGGGCGCTGACTGACAGGTTCGTTACGCCGAGCCCATAGCGCATGTATTTCTTCAGCAGATCCCTGTTCCCCTCATGCGGGATCTCCAGGAATGACAGTTTTTTTACCGGGCTGGAGGGGTTCAGCCGTTCAGGCTGCAGGTGCAGGCGCTCCATATACCAGACATTCGCCTCCCAGCGTATCTCATCCGCCTGCATAAAAAGCGCTTTCCTGCATAGGTCCACAATGCCGGCCGTTGGGTTCCTCTCCCCCTCCGCCCGCATGGTTTCTTCAAATTCCTTTGCCTGCCCGATCTCCATCCCGTCAATGTCACCGATTTTCCTGGCTGTGCAGAAACCATACAGCTTTTTCAGCCTCCGCAGGTAAAACTGCCGCTGGTCCTCCCTGAAATTTTCTAAAATATAATGGAGGCTGTCAAATATCTGGCGTTTCATCTTTTCCGGCGCTTCCCGGCCGAAGTCCCATGCCAGCTCCTTCTTCCGGGATGAGTCAATAAACTGCCCCGCAATCTCCGGGTCTGGATGGTATGGCAGGAAAAGGATTCCATTTTCGTATTCTGCCGTGGGCCTTCCCCTTTCCCGCACTGTGCGCACCTGGCTTTTTATGGAATGCAGTTTTACCAGATCCATCACCCTGACATACTGCATACAAGCTGCCGGGGATATCTGTTTTTTCAGGAACTTCCCGTATTCCTCCCTCGCCGTGTAGTCCAAATCGCAGATGTGCCAGATTCCCCTGCTTTCCATGAAAGCCTTCAGTTTGTTGCGGTATGTGGGATTCACCTCCGTGCATTCCGCAAGCTCCCTCCCCAGCTGTTCCTGTAATTGTCCTGTGTCCTCCTGCGGCACTGCCTGCAGGTATTGGTATGCCGGCATGCCCACCACCCTTTCCTATGGCATCTTCCCGATGCCGTAATTTACGGAATGCTTCTCATAAAACTCCCGGCTCGCCTCCAGCAGCTTGTCATCCAGGATGCCCAGGTACTTGATCGTGGTATCCAGGTGCTTATGCCCAAGGGCCTGGCTGATCAGCTCCAGCGGCCAGCCCGCATTCCATCTTGTGACTGCGAAATACCTCCGCAGCATGTGCGGCGTCAGTTCCGTCCCTGTCTTTTCCGCCACCCGCTCCAGCATGGCGTAGACGCTGTCCACTTTCAGGGGCTGCCCCGCAGTATCGCCGGAGACGTTGATGAACAGGTAATCCTGGTGCTGGAGGAGTCCCCTGTACTCGGCAAGGTATCCCATCAGGAAATCAAAGGCATCATCGCTGATCTTGGCTTTCCGGTACTCCGCGTTCTTTGCGCGGGCATCGTTCTCGTTGTCGTCGCGGAAATACACACCGATGGTGTGTCTCTCATAGTCGATGTCCCTGGCATAGTACACGCCCAGGATCTCCCCGATGCGGAACCCGGTCTCCGCGATCAGCAGGAGGAGCAGCTGGTCCCGGCTGTTGGTGCATGCCTGCAGGGCTGCGATGATTTCTTCTTCGCCTGCCGCCCTCACATTCCGTTCCTCCGCCTTCATGTAGCCGCCGAAAGACCTGCACCGCAGCGTCCTCTTGACGCCTGCCGCATTCGGCACCGTGATCTGGCTGTAGGAGAGCACCCGCAGGCTTGGTGCATGGCCGCACTCCGCCAGAAAAAGATAGAACCCGAACACATCCTTTAAGTATGCGTTGCAGGTCCCATTGTCGGCATCCCCTGTTTTCTTTTTTTCCGTGTGGCATCCCTCTTTCAGCCAGTACAAAAACTGCGTGAAATGGCTGCTCTGTTCCTCGTACCCCATGCCGCAGACCGTCTGGAAATCCAGGCCCTTTTCCGCCAGGTATTCCAGGTAGTAGCAGAGGGAAAAGGCGTACCTCTTTACCGTGTTCGGGGAAAGGTTTGCCTTAATCTTGTGTTTCAGGTATTTGCTCGGAAGCAGGGCGATGTCCAGTGTCTCCCCGTCCATGATGTAGAAATACTTTGTCGTGCCCTCGGCCGCTGTCTCCACCGTATACCGTTTCATCTGCTTCCACCTCCTTTCCTGACGCCATACACAGTATACCGTGTAGGCGTGATGTTATCCATATCCATACCCAACAAACATGCCTGCCTGAAATAGAGCAGGACCGACAAAGTTTTCAGTCGGTCTGGTAACTCCCGGCCACGCTGACCGCTATGCCTGCCACCACATAGACGGCTGTCAGAAAAAGTATGGTAAATACTGCCGCTCCTATGATCCACGCCATGTCCTTCCCTCCCTTCGGCTCCATATGCATTTTTATCTCTGTCTTTCGTCTGTTTGAGCCGCGTTCCTGTGGGATATTCACATCCCCATGGACTGTGCCATGCCTCCCGTCTCCACTTCCTGGGGGATCTGGCTGCCTGAGAACATATCCGCCAGGAACTTCCTGCCGCCCAATTCACAGGCCAGCTGGAACGCCTCGTTGAAACTGCCGCATTTCCTCTCCGCCCCCGGTTTAAACAGCGCCTCCCCGATATGGGGGATGGCTCCCTCATAATTCCCGGCCTGCAGCGTTCCGTCCGGGGTGATCCGCATATAGATCCCCGATTCCCCGCCGCTGTAATAGAGACAGCCGCGCCCGTTCAGGCGTGTCACAGCATCCTCCACCCACAGGTACTGGCTGCTGGATGTCACCGCCTGCCAATGTTCAAATTCACTCTGGTCCATTTTTCCCGCCTTTCCCTGCCTATATCAGTTCCATTGGTCCGGTCAGCGGGGAATATACCTGCAGGCCGCAGCCCTCTGCCAGCGCCTTGAGCCTTGCCATCTGCATGGACGAATGCGTCAGGCAGCGGCGGTCTGCCACCAGCAGGGTATCCACTTCCCCTCTTGTGGCGGCATCCACAAAACGCCGGAAACCGGTGCGCTCCCACAGCGGATTTCTCCCCGTGTCGCTGGAGCTTCCCGCCACTTCAAACCCCATCTGTTCTGCATATTCCCAGAGCAGCTCCCGCTGTTTCTTCAGCATGTCATTTTCATCCTCCGGTGCGTCAATTGAATAATAAACCCATGCCCGTTTCCTGCCGCTCATAAGCTGCCCCCTTTCCGTCCCTGATCCTGGCCTGGTTTCTGCCAGCGAGTTTTGTCCCTGTTTCTTTTTCTGCCTGTGATGCCTGTCCCTCCTGTGTGGAAAGCATCCCGTCCAGGCCGAAGCTGACCGCGATGGCATGGTCCACATCCCGCATGGTCGCCCTGCCCGCCCGGCCTATGTATTCCTTCAGCCTGGCACGGTCGATGGTGCGCACCTGCTCCAGCAGGACGGTGGATTCCTGTCCCAGCCCGCAGGGGCTGTCCTCCAGCCTGATATGGGTGGGGAGCGGCTTCTTTCCCCGCCTGCTGGTAATGGCCGCCGCGATCACCGTGGGGCTGTGCCGGTTCCCCATGTCATTCTGTATGATCAGCACAGGCCGTGTGCCGCCCTGCTCGCTCCCGACCACCGGCGTCAGGTCTGCATAGTAAATATCGCCCCTCTTGATCTGCATGCCTGTCCCCTTTCCGGCAGGATGGCTCCCCTGCCCTCATCCAAGCTCCATGCCGTATTCCGCCATGGCCACTGCCCTGTCCTCCGCCGCGAAGTATGCATCCGACTTGCTTCTTTCAATCTGGAGGACTTCCCCCGCTGTTTTCTCCCCTTTCTGTATCTGTGCCAGCCGGGAGATGATCTTCGTGCGCATCCCCGGTTCCAGGCTGCCATTGATAAGCCCCCCGCTGGCTTCAAGGATCGGCCTGTCTGCAACGTCTGTGACGGTTATCTTGTGTGCGTCACAATGCTTCCCGATAAAGTCTGCCATGTTCTCCGGCGTTGTGGCGATCAGGTATTCCTCCCTGGGATTTTCTTTTCCCATGGGCTTCCCTTCGCCCATTGCGTCCCCGTCTGACGGATACACACAGGCGTATCCCATCCTCCCTGTATCCATGATCCTGTTTACCATGTCTATCGTTTTCTTGTCCATATGTCCCCTCCTGTGAAAGCAGATGCTTTTGTGCCTCATATTTTATGGTTTCATGACACAAGGACGGCGGCAGTTCCCGGTGCTGCCGTTTGGATGCATCCTCCCGGCCCTCCGGCTGTCTGCCGCCGTAGTTTCTATCATGAAGGCATTTCCCCTCCGTGGGATTCCCCGGCCCGGAAAATGCCTGTCCTTCGTCTTTTATTTCTATATGCCCCTGTTCGACACTACTCCCCGGAGCGGGCGCAGGATGCGCCCATAGGCAGCAGGCAAAGACCGGCCGTGGCTTAAGGCCGTCATGGGTTTCTCACCCCTCCGAGGATCTCTCCGGGCCGCCCTCATTGCGTGTTCCCGCTCCTGCGGGGCTGTGACTGGACGGAAGTATCATTATAGGCTGTCCATGTCATGGCAAACGGCCCGCCACAGGCCGCCTTGGGACGGACATTTGCCGCTCTGCACCTTTGATGTGATCTTTTTGACAGGGGGTTCCCTGCAGGTGGTCCTGGCGTGTCCTCCGCTCCGCTTTGCTTTATCAAGCTGAACAGCTAACGTATCTATGCTGCTGGATATGACCGCCTGGCGGCGGTATTTTTCAATGGGCAGAGGGGAGAAAAAATTCCCCTCTACTTACTTCCACGTTGGCAGAGCGTTTTGCACACCCTGAAATTAAAATTTTTCCAAAAAATTTTTCAGTTTCTCCAGGATGCGGTTCTTCCGCTTGTGTACGGCATTGCGGTATATCCCCATGTCCGCTGCCGCCTCCCGTTCGGTCTGGCCCTGGAAAAACAGGCGGTCTATCAGCTCCCGCTCATCATCTGGGAGCAGGGAGAGCGCCTTATGTAGCTGCGCATACTGGAGTTTCCGCAGCACGGTTTCCTCCACGCTCTCTCCCTCCCCTGCAAACTGCACCTCCTGTTCCGCCAGCCGTTCCAGGGAATCCTCCCTGCTGGGTATGGTCGTTATGGTCTGGTCCTCCTGGCTCACGATGGTCTGCTCCGTCTTGAGGTCGCATTCCTGGTACTGCATTTTTCTTTCTGTGATCCTGAGCAGGCTGATCACTTCCTCGCCTGCCTCCGGATACATCTTCCTGTAATCCGGGATTCTGTATGCCTTTGCCATAGGCTTGTCCTCCTTCCTTTCCGAATTTCAGAAAACGAAGGACAGGCGGCGGACTGCGGCAGTTGCCCCTGATAGAAAAAGAGCGCAGGCCCTTTTTGCGGGGTGCGCTCTTTGATGAAATAATGTAGTTTTTTACAACATTGAAATAAATAAAATAGAATATTGTCGAATAAAAAAACACCGTATTCCTCTTCAAGAATACGGCATTTTTAGAATTCACATATTGTTTATATATGGCACAACATCCACTATTATCTGTAGCAGATTTGCGTTGTCCCTTTTTAGGGAACATCAACATTTAATTATAGAATATCCTCTAAATGGATCTTATTAAAGAATATTTTATCCGTACTTCCAATGAGTATCTTCTGGTATATTTCCGAAACGGTTATTGATTCCTGTTGACCATGCATACCATCCCGTAAATAAAGAAATCTGATTCATAAAGTCGGAATATCCTTTGACATTGCCTATCTTTTCTTCATACTCTTTCGTAATATCGTCTGCCTGAAGCAATTGCCCCTTTAAACTATCTGGAGTAATATAGAACGGAATGTCTTTCCCATACCTACATCCATTTATCCACATCTCGATTTTTGATACATTATCGACATCTTCTTTGTAAAAAAGTTTAAAATTGCTTGACGGTTCCACTGCCTCGTCTGCCACTATGCCCCACTTCCGGGCCATCTTATTTGCCATATTTCCTAATAATTCCTTTACGTCAGCACGCTGATAATAATAATCTGCATTATAGAAAACCCAGTCATAATTCCTATAACCATAACTCTCATTAATCTTTGCCCCTTCGTCATAGTTTGCCCTTCTGGCTGCCCTAGCATTTTCTTTGGCAAAGATCTCATATACCTGGCTAATAATTTTCCTATTGTCCTCGTCTACATTACCTGATGACCGATGACACTGCACCTGATATTTTCGCATTTCAGTACAACAGGCACTAAAATACTGATCTAATTCATCATTGCTCATCATGCCAGCATAATAATCACTCATATGATTTCCAATGTCTTTCTGCATATCATATCCAAAAGAATCCCCAAACAAATAATCAGGCATGGGAGTCGTGATCTGATAATTGGTATAACAGTCACACACTCCATACCTGTTCCATCATTCTTTCAAAAGTATATATCATTTCAGCATCCATCTGCACATATTCAAAATCAGGATAGCATCTCAAAACTTCCATCATTTCATCAAAAACGGGTAAATCCTGTTCATCAAACACAATCATCAATATGCGTCCGATACCATCACCTTTTTTCATAATGTATGTATAAAACTCTTTTTATTAGTCTATTCTCACCCCAAACCTATAATTATCAGGGTTCTCAATGTCAAAAATATCCTCCCCATAAGGTATATCCAATGTATGCTCTTCACTTAATACATATTCTTTCCCCTTAATTTTAAATACACTGCCTGGTTCATACTTGCAGAGTATTCCCCCGTTTTTTGTTAGACCCTCATATTGCTGGTCATATCGTTTCTGGTTGTAAATCATACCATTGTACTTTCCTGTAGAATAGAATCTGGTTGTTTCTGTATCCCCCATTTTCACCGTAAAGAATCCCGGTTGTATACCCGCTTCCTTCAGATACGTCTCTACCTCACTCAATGGAAATCTTTCTGCAATATAGACAGTATCCTTGGCAGTACCAATATAATTCCAAAACATAGAGTATCTCTCCAGTATTCCATCGTAAGGTGCACCTCTTAGAGACTCCGAGAAAATAGAACCAGGTCCGTGATCATTTGTATACAAATAATGCTCCTTGCCATCTCCGGATACATATTTGAAATATTGGTTCTTACCAAAATCGATACAATTGTTTTCCGCTTTTATCTCTTTAAGCCCGGATGTGTTAATAGGTGGAATCTGATCAGTAGTAAATGTTCTTCCGTCGCGCAGAAAATGCACATTTCCTTCCCATTGCACACATGAATTATCATTGTTAATGAGCGTCAGAATATCCTTGGATATATAGTTCGTTTTCTTTCCCACGTTGCTAGTATAATTACCAAAATATATATCCTCATTGCTGCTTCTTACAAAAACATCTCGCTTTTTTGGCGTACTGTTCTTTCCCAGCAAAATGTTGATCAGCTGTTTTTCCGAATTAGTGCTGCCCATTTTATGAGCTAACTGTAGATTTGTCATCCTTACCTTCACAATACTTTCCTCCATAACTATATTATTATATACCTTCCTCACGACAAAACTTACCATCATGAGAAAGGTATAAATGTTTTAACTATCAATCTGCTTTTATAGAATAATTGTTATATCGTCCTCAAGATACTCCGAGGTAACCGGATATACAAATTGGAATGTTATGGTGGGAGTAAGCGTTATGTTTTTTGAATATTCAAATGTAATTTGCCAATTACTGCGTACCGGCATCGATAATGAAACCAGCCCACTTTTACTCCATGTATAACTATTCAGATTAATTGTATTATTTGTTGTGCGATTTCTAACAGAAATACCACTAACTGCTGTTGATCTGACATTGTTTACTGTCATTGCATATACAATTGCATCTTCAGGTATATCTGCTTCCCATACTAAATTAGCTGAAACATTACGGTCAGAACCCGATATTGTTACATCGCCAAGTTCAACTGTACAGGATGCAACAGTATAGACCGGGTCTCCAACAAGCATTGAATAATCCAATATGGACGACAGATTGGTATAAAGTCTTACATAATAGTAACCTGCCGTAGCTGCTGTAAAATTATAAGCCGTGCTGCCGAATCCCGTTTTTACATATTGTCCTCTTATTATAGGGGTGGAGCCAGACTCAGAATATACTTCATAGTTAAAATATGAATCGCCATTGAGGGTAAGATACTGCGTTCCGGCATCCAGATAAACCATAAACCAATCATCATCACCTGAGCTTGTATATCCATCTACCACATACTGATTCGGCTTACTACCACTAACTGCTTGTGCAGGTGTCTCACGGTTCGCCGTAATCGTCATTGCAGTTTCTCTGGTATTATTAGGTTCCGTTTCTCTCACGGTTGTAGCCGCCTGTACCGGCAGAGAGATAATATTCATCAAAGTAACACACGATAATACAAATGCGATAATTCGTTTTTTCAACTTCATTTTCATAAGTTTATTCCTCCAATTCATTTACTTTTTACTATCCAACTCAGATATTTTCCGCCGATGTTATATACTAACCGATTATCTGCAATCTTTCAATCTGCGACCACCTCCAATACCACGAATATGACCCTTTGATTAATTTCCTAATTCCTCCTTCCTTTCTATTTGATGTAATATTGTTCGCACTCAATATGTCCTTTCTGCTGATGTTGCAGTCTTGGTTTCTCCGTCCGCACTACAGGTCATACTAACCCGGTATGTGCCTCTGGAAATCTGATAAGTTTCAGCAATGGTTGTACTTCTTGTATTACTGGAATCTTCCCACGATTCCACATCAATCCATACACCAGAAACTTTCTTTTGCAGTATAACTTTCACATAAGTACTGGTGACGCCCGTCTTACCTCTTACTAAACCAGTAATTGATGCACTACCATCACTGGAAATGGAAAGCTCTGTGCTATATGTGCTTATGCTGGTCATTCTCGAATCTATTTGTGCATTCGTCTCCGCCGCATGAACAGAAGCTGGAACGACCATTTCACAAAACAGCATAAAGATACAGATAACTGCTAACCTACATAATCTTTTCATTGGCAAATTCCTCCTTTCATTAACAATAACGAATAGGCGTTTGCGAAACGCTAGAACCCGCATAAATACGGGATTCTTTTTGTCACAAAATAAAACAACTCCTCACTGGTTTGTGGTAAAATTGAGATGTCCAGTAACAATCAACCAATCCACCAGAAAGGAGTTGTACCTATATGATAACATACAAACAGCTTTCTTTGGCAGATATTTTTACCGATTGCCAAAATATATTTGATAACGATAAATACGAGTTCCTTTCCCTGCTTGATAAAACAATCAGCCTCGATGAAATTGTCCCTTTGTCTTTTGTTTCTCATTTCAATGCTGCCACTGGCAGACCCAGAAAACACCTTCTTTATCCGATGCTCAGGGCTCTGTTATTGCAGCTCATTTTCTCGATTCCTACCACTTCCCTCCTGATTGTATTTTTAAAATACTCTCAGGAATTACGGGATTTCTGCGGCTTTGACGTTGTTCCTGACGCGTCTAAATTTACCCGCTTCAAACAGGATTTCTTATCGGACTTACAATCGATGTTTGACAGGCTGGTTGACCTGACCGAACCGATATGCCAACGGATTGATAAGGAAAAAGCATCTATGCTTCTCTTTGATACCTCCGGTATCGAAGCCTATGTGACAGAAAATAATCCCAAATACTCCAACCGTATCATCAAACAGCTTAAATCTTTTAAAAAGGCGAACGGGCTGGAGGATTCCTTTGACCCTTATAAAGCCGCCTATGGCTCCATGCCGCCTCATGCTGCCGCTAATTCTGCGATTCAGCAGATGTACATTAACGGGCATTTCTGTTATGCCTTTAAATTCGGCATTATTACAAACGGGCTGGGCATTGCCAGACATATTTCCTTTTACAACAAAGCTTTTCTCAAATCCCATCCTGAAATCATCGTGGAAAAGAAATCCGGCTCGCCGGATGAGGACAAATGCCTTGCGGATTCCAAAGCACTAATCCCCACCTTCAGGGACTTCTTTCAAACGCATCCGCTTATCAATCCCATAACGTTTCTGGGAGATGCTGCTTTCGATTCCATCGGGATTTACAAATACCTGCTGCACGAAACGCCCTTTGAAAAAGCATATATTCCCCTGAAAAACAAGCTGAAAATCGAAGGCATCGATTACACCGTCAATGACAATGGCGTCCCTTGCTGCCCCCATGATGCTTTACTCCCCATGAAGCGCGAGGGAAGCAAATCCCATTTACGCTGCGGGCTTCCAACCATGAAATTTGTCTGTCCCAAAATGAAATGGGAACGGGACTGCGTTACAAAGAAAACCAAACGCGTATGCCATTGTGACAACCCCTGTACAGCATCTTCCTGCGGAAGAATGATTTACATCTATCCGGAACAGAACCTCCGTGCTTATCCGGGGACTATCCGCGGCACACTGGAATGGGACTCCACATATAAAACCCGGGGAAATGTAGAAAAATCCATTAACCACTTTAAGGACAGCTTTTGTGTTGCCGGGCGTAAAACACAGAATGAGAAAACACTCCACGCGGATTTGCTTCTTGCCGGAATTGCCCAGCTAATTACCATAATGGTCGCGGATAAAATCCATAAACATCAATATATCCGCAGCTTGAAACCTCTGATCGCATAAGTATCCGTGGTTCATATCCCTTTACTGTCAGATACTCGTATCTGTTTTATTTTCGTGCCCTAAAATCCGGTTTTTTACATGCACCTCCTGAAAATCCGGTTATGTCTAATTTTTGTCTTGTTGGAATCAAGATTGCCTACTTGTTTCGCAATTGCCTAACAATAACGAAATAGGACCCCCTCTTTGTTACATTTTTTAATTTATTTACTTTTTATTTTTTGCCATATCAATTAACCAAAATGCTATCAAATATCAGGCACACTTCGTCAATATCCAAATGATCCGCCGTTAACACATAGACATATTCTCCACGTTCATAATATGCATGCACAAATCCATCATAGTACAGTGATATAACAATTATCTTCCCATTGATCTCTTTCATGATCTGCTGATCATATTCTATATCTGCTATTAATTTTCCTCCATCCTGAACCAACATTTGATCCCATGTGATCATCTCTCCATTCTCATTTGTATAGATAATATTGAACAAATGTTCCGACGTAAACCTGTCAGTTTCCTGATACCCCTCCGGAATATAGCCTAACTCGCTGTATTGAATGGGTTCCTGCTTTTGTTGCACAAAATAAGAGTAAAAAATGGAGTCCTCCCAAACAGACTTAACTGTCTCATAAAATTTGACTCTATATGCCTGCACACTCATCGTTATCACAAACAGGGAACTGATCATACAAACAAACAGTATTGCCGCTTTTTTATACAATCTGTAAAATATCCCAATCCAAGGATATGCCTCCCTTCTCATCAGTTTCTTCATTCTGCGCTCAAACTTATCCGTAAACTGATACTCATAATCTATATTGCTTTCCAATTCTCTAATAATTGCTTCATCCACAACAGGCATATACTTATACAGCCATTCATCTGTTACGCTTATTTTCTTCACGTGTATCCTCCTCCAGTCCTTCTAGCGCTTCTTCTATTAATATTTTCCCTCTGGCAATCCGTTGTCTGACTGTACCTTCCTGAATTCCACACAGTCTGGCAATCTCACTGTTTTCCAAATGGGCAGAATATTTCAGCAGGAAAACATCCCTATACTTAATCGGCAAGTTCTTTAATATGTCCAAAACTTCATTCTCTATATCTGTTTCCATGTAAGACACTGGCATATCTTCTTCCTTCAATTCATCAATATATGCTTCTCTTTGCATCCGCACATTCTTCTTTCTATATATATCCACAGCAGCATTTTTCACTATAGTTATCAAGTACCTCTTTGTCTGCAAACTTTCTGGATCTCCTATATCATCCATATGCATCACCAGATTAACAAACGCATTCTGTACAGCATCTTCCGCTGAAAAGCAATCATGAAGGACATCCATTGCAACTTTATGCATCAAATATCTGTATTTTTCATATAGAATAACAAATTTTCTCTTATCTTCCGGCGTATCTATCATCAACAAAAATATCATATAAGTTCTCCACAAGTAACGTCATATGTTTTTACTAACTCGCTTCTGTAATTATTTTCTACCCTTCTATTAACAAAGACGAAATGAACAACTCTATTTGTTACATTTTCACGATTTTTGCTCAAATCGTGTCGCCCCTCAGTATGCCATCTACGTTATGCTCGTTTCAATTACGATTTATACCTGTTTTTGATTCTTTAATCAAGCTAAAAGTCAGAATATCTCAAAAATATTTCTTTTTCATGTAATATATTCTATACTTTCATCCATCCTCTCCATTTTGTAGTTGCTTTTCTCCGGGTTCAGAGTTAATATACACCAACCATGAGAAAAGGAGGTGTTCTTTATGGACAAAAATTCTTTATTGTACCAACTGATGGCAATGCGGATGAACGGCATCTTGAACGAAGTCGCAGAGCAGGACGAGGACTATCAGGCAACGCTCAGTGCAGTCGATCCGTACATCGACCGGCTGAAAGCCCTGCAGCTCCCCAAAGAGACCAGAAAATTGATCGACGATTGTGTGAGCGCACATGTCGCCATCGGGAGCTGCTTGGGGAGGCTCGCATATATGCAGGGCTTTTCCGACTGCAGAGAGCTGCTCCTGAAACCGTTTCCTGAAAAGGAGGTTCCCGGCCATGGACTCCTATAGCCTTTCCTACACCCTTGATCCTGAACAGGGCAAGATCCTCTCCGGCCTTGCTAGGCGGTGCCAAGGCATCAACGGCTGGGGACCCCAGGAGCTGCTCCAGTATGCCGCCACCGCCAATTCCCAGGCGGAGATTGACCTGAAACTAGACTTTTTGCAGGACGAGGTCATGCATCTGGAAAATGCACAGCACAATCAAACCGAAAAGAACAGGGTACACATCTCGGAGGATGAACGGCTCATCTGCCGCAGGGTTGCCGATGCCTTTGCGGAAATGTACAGCCTGGATCTTATGGTGCTGGACGCCGGGCAGTACGGCTTTGTGAAACTGCAATACTACCAGCATCCTTTCAGCTTTGATGACACATGCATTTTTACTTCCGGCAGGGATCTGTTTGACGACTTGTGGGGCGAATGGTACTCCATGCGGTTGCTTGAGCTCACGGAAGGCACACCCCTGGCTGACCTGGACTACCAGGACATGTTCCGCTGTCTGCCGGAAAACCAGCAGAAGGAGATCCTTGGCAAACGGGAGTATTTCCTTAACCTGGCCGGGATCAGCCTTTGAGGTGGCTCCATGAACAAAACAGAACGGGTCAGGCAGGGCGGCTCCCCCATCATCGGCCATAACATCCGCCGTCTGCGGGAGCAGAAACACCTGCGGAACATAGATCTGGTGGCAAAGCTGCAGCTGGAGAGCATCCCCATCAGCACCAGCGCACTCAGCAAGATCGAACAGGGAGCCTGCAACCCTTCCACCGAGCAGCTGGTTGCCCTGCAGGGAATATTGGGATGCGATTACAGCGACTTTTTCCGCCCCTGCTGATTCCCTTATGCTTTTGTATCCCATCACTCCCGGCTGGCATAAAACCATATTTTTTCTTCTGCCGGTAAAATGTTTCTTAGAGTGATACCTTCGCTGCTTACGTCACCATGTCATATCCCTTACGCCGCCAGGAGGACGCACTCCCCCCTTGGCGGCATTTCTTTTTCAAAAGTATTCTTGGTATATCATCAGGATGCTTTTCAGGCCCTGTCTTTCAACGTAAAGAGCAGGCTGCTCCGCCCGCCGTTCTCCCGCCAGCGCTGCTCTTTTGTGACAAGCCCTGCCCGCACCAGGTCGTCGATGGCCCTTTCCACCGTCCGCCGCGAGAGCTGCAGTTCTTTCGCAATGGTCCCGATGGCCGGGTAGCACTGTCCCTCCTGGTTGCTGCGGTCCTTCAGGTACATATACACGGCCTTGGCGCGGTGCGGCAGCTCTTTTGCATAGATCTCCGTAAAATACCCCATAGGCGCCCCCTAATCTGTCCGCAGGGGCATGCGCCTGGGCAGGCGTGGGTGTTCCTTCTCCTGGAATGTCGGCGTATGACCCTGGCCGCCCGAATGGGCTGCACCTGACGGCTGGGGCGCCGGGGCATGGGACTGCCCTCCTGCCCTTGCAGCAGGAAACAGCGGGAGGTCCCCGTCCCCGTCATCGTCCATGTCATCCTCACGGCGGCGCAGGATCTCCTGCTCCAGTTCAAAGCGGTCCGCATAGGACACCTCCCTTGCCGCCCTCTCCGGCACTTCATAAGCCTCCCCGAATACGATCCCCCATTTCAGGAACAGCGGGAGCCTTGTCTGCATGGGGCAGCACCCGGTCTTGGCAAGGATAAAATGCCCTTTGGGGAGCGTCTTTAGTTCGTCCGGGGACATTAACGGCCGGCCCATCATCTGCAGGCTCTGGCTGGGGTCGTTCTTCCCCCTGGAGATGGAGCCGGACAGCACCGTCCTGTTCCCCAGGGCTTTGGAGAGGATGTCCGCACTCTCCGAGTTGGGTGCAAAGCCGCCGAACAGGATGTCCTGGCAGTTGTCGGTGATAATGCTGGAGCCCTCCTTCCCGTAGTTCTTCTGCAGCTGGGCAAAGCTCTGGATGATGGGCACCATGCTGATGCGCCTGGAGCGGCCTGCGGAGAACATCATCTCCATGGACTCGATCTTTGGTATGGTGCCGATCTCGTCCGCAAACACCATGACCCGGCCCGGCAGCTTTCCCCCATGCTCGTCCGCGATGGAGAGCATCTCCCGGTAGAGCTGCTGGAGGAATAAGGACACCATGAAGTATTTTGTGTTATCTTCCTCCGGCAGCACGATGAAGATTGCCGCCTTGGTGGTGCAGAAAGTTTCCGTATCCAGGGTGCTGTCAAAGCACAGGATCTGTTCCATCTCGCTGTCCAGGAATGCGTTCAGGCGGCTCATGGTGGTGGAGAGCACCGAGGCCATGGCCTGTTCCGCACTGTTTAAGGCCGCCCCCGCAAACCACCTGGCCTTATGCTCGGCGGGCAGCTTATCCATCAATAGCTGGAACAGGTTCCGGTTCTTTACCGGGGACGGTGCCATCAGATCCTGGAGCAGCTTGAACACGGAGACGATGTGGCGCTTCTGCGGCGGGCAGTATTCCGCGATCAGCAGGATCACCGATGCCAGCAGTCCCTCCGCCGCGTCATAGAAAAACGCATTCTGCCCGTAGCTGCTGGCCTGCGCGCCGTCCGAGCAGATGATGGTCTTGGCCGTGATCTTGGCATATTTCTCCGCCCTGGCTTTGGCCGCCAGGTTCCCTGTGTCCGCAAGATATTCGTCCATATATTTGTTCACCATGGTCAGGATGTTGCCGCCGTCCGAGCGGGTGGGGTTGCGCAGGTCAAGGATGGATACCCGGTAGCCGTAGTGTCCCTTTGCGATCCCCGCGTAGTTGCGGAACAGGTCGCCCTTGGTGTCCGTGGTCACGAAGCTCATCCCGGACGCGCAGGCGTATTCAATGTTGGGGTATAGAAAATTGGCAGTCTTGCCCACGCCTGCGGCGCCGATCATCAGGCAGTGGATGTCCCCCTCGTCCACTAACGCTGTCACGCTGCTTCCGTGCTTTTTACAGCCCACCACCAGCCCCTGTACCGCTGGCAGGCTCTCGCCCCTGCGCCATTTCTCCGGCTCGTAGGGGACATGGGCATAGGTTTCCCGGATCTCCTTTGCCGTAGCGAACCGGGCCGTGCCGTGCTGGCCGTCCCCCACGGTCCGGGATTTGATCCCGTTTAAGGTGTAATAATGGGACAGCAGGGAGATGCCGCCAATGACGGCGAACATCCCCGCTCCGATCAAGATCAGCATTACGACTGGCTGCATATCTGTTTTATCCCTCCCTCCTGTTTCTGCGCCTGCTGTTTTCCAGCCACAAAAATATGGGCCCTGATGCACTCCATCGTAAGGCCCACACATTTTTTGACCAGCTTTTCCTTTTCTTCCTCCGTCCCCGGCCCTGTCCCCGAAAAGCAGCCCATCACGCTTTCAAAGGCGGCCTGCATATCCGCAAGCCGGGATTTCAGGTTCCCTTTATCCCTGTGGGGCCTGTACCTGGCGCACAGGTTGTCGATGATCTGCCCCGGCGCAGCGTCCCGCCCCAGCTCCTTTCCGTACTTTTCCATGATCCTGACCGCGATCCCCGCCAGGATCAGGCCGTCCCCGTCAAAGGCATCCTCAAGCTGTTCCATGCCGGTCCCCTTCTGCAGCGTCTGGTAGATCCCGTAGTGGTACCGTTTTAGGGATTCCGCAGTGACATGCCGGATGTCCATGCCCTCCGCCACTTCCTTGAGCGTCCCGCACCATGCCCTGCACTCCGTTATCCCCGGATGCTCCTTTGCCGGGATCGGCTCCAGCCCGTTCTGCGCTTTCAGATCCTCGTTCCAGTCCTTGTTGGCGGGCTGCAGCAGTTTCACGCGGACATCCTGCCGCCGCTCCTTTACGGCGTCCGCCAGGCGGAAGCTGTTCTCTATGCCTGCAGGGTCATGGTCCAGGCAGAGGATGACCGTGTCGGCCTGGGGGCTGTCCTCCAGCGCCTGGAGCATGGCGTGTGCCGATATGCCGTTTAACGCCACATAGCTGTTTCCCTGCCAGCCTTTTTTATGCAGCGTGATAAAGGACAGCATGTCGATGGGGGCCTCAAACACATAGACGGCATTCCCTTTCCCCAGGTGCCGGAAGCTGTACCTGGGGTCGCTGCCGTCCACGTTGCCCTTGAACGCCTCCCCCTTTGTATAGCTCCCCCGCTTATGGGCGTGGCGGGCGGTTCCCTCCGCATCGTACCCCACAAACACCACATTGTGGTACTTTGCGTCCTCATAGATCATCTTTTTCCTGGCGAAAGCGGAGACAACCTCCCGGTCCAGGCAGCGGGTCTTTGTCAGGTAGGCATAGGCCCGCCGCATGTCCCCATTCGCCTCCGGCAGCGCAAAAGGCTTTTGCTCTTTTTCCCTCTCCGGCTCGCTGGCGCGGTATGCCTGCCCCTGCTCCCCACCAAGGAGCAGGGTGACCGCCTCCGGGAACGTGCTGTTGTAGTGCATCTGCACGAAGTCGATGGCGCAGCCCCCGGTCCCCGCCGCATGGTCGTACCAGCGGTTGCCCCGCACTGTGATGCTGTGGTCGCTGGCCAGCCGTTTCTCCCTGCCGGAGCGCAGCAGCTTCTCCCCGCGCCTGGAGAGGAAGTCCTCTAAGTCCACCTCGTTGGCCCACTGTTTCTGCTCGTCTGTAAAATATACAAATCCTGCCATCCCTCTCCTTCCTGCCCTCTCTGGCGGGCATCCATTCCAGTAAAAAATTCCTCCCGTTCAACGGAATCATATCTGCTGCTGCACAGGCTCCCTGTCATCCCTCTTATGGCCCTGGGCCTGTTTCTTCTCCAAGAGCCTGCGGCGACGTTTCCGGTCGATGTGGAACGGGCTGCCCCCTGCGGCCCTGTGTACATCCTCACTAAGCAGCTTTTCCAGACGGTGCATCAGGCGGGTTGCCGCAAGGAACAGGTCGGGGTCCCGGAACGCATCCATGTGCTCCAGCAGGAATGCCGCATAGATGTTGCCCTGTTCTGCGGCGGCCTGCAGGTACACGGCGGCTCTTTCCCTGTCACGGGGAATGTCTTTCCCGCAGAGGTACAGTTTCCCTAGGGCGTACTGGGCATACTGATTTCCCTGCCCTGCGGACTGCTCCAGCCAGCTGATGGCCTTTTCCAAGTCCTTTGGGATGTCCTCCCCGGTCAGGTACAGTTTTCCAAGGGCGTATTGCGCATATTGGTTTCCCTGCCCTGCGGACTTCCCCAGCCAGCTGATGGCTTTTTCCACATCCTTTGGGATGTCCTCCCCGGTCAGGTACAGCTTTCCAAGGGCGTATTGCGCATATTGGTTTCCCTGCCCTGCGGAAAGCATCAGCCAGTGGACGGCCTCCCTCTCATCCCTGGGGAGCTCCTCCCCGGAAAGGTACAGCCGCCCCAGCCGGTATGCCGCATACTCATTTCCCTGTCCTGCCGATAAGGTGAACAGCTCCGCCGCCCTTGCAGCATCCTTTTCCACCGCCTCCCCCGACAGGCAGAGCTTTCCAAGGGTATATTGGGCGGCAGCGTTTCCTGCATCCGCCGCCTTTGTGATCCAGCGGACGGCCTGCGCCGTACTGCCGCCACCGTTTTCCAGCCACAGCTTTCCCAGGGCATACTGTGCGTGGACATTCCCCAGCTTTGCCGCCCGCTCCCAATAATCTGCGGCGGCACCGTCATCCTTTTCTGTCCCCGTCCCTGTGTGCAGCATCTGCCCCAGGCGGTACTGCAGCTTGTCATCGCCGCTTTTTTCCTCCAGATGCAGGAAACCGGAAAACGCATCCTGAAAACAGATCTCCGCCTGGCTGCTGTCCTTTTGTGTGCCGATCCCGTCACGGTACATCTTTGCCAGTTCAAAATCTGCGTATGGATTGCCCTGCTCTGCGGAGCAGCCGTAAAGCCGGAATGCCTCCGTGTCATCCTGGACCACGCCCTGCCCCCGGTGGTATAAGCCCGCAAGGGAATACTGCGCATACTTATGCCCTGCCGCAGCCGCCTGGGACAGCCAGCCTGCCGCCGTACCATAGTCCTGCCCGGCGCCAAGGCCGGCGGCATACATTTTCCCGATACGGTATTGCAGGTAGGGGCGTTTCCGTTCCTTTGCCCCCTTTTCCGCCCCATGGAAAGCCTGCAGTGCTTTGGCATACCATTCCTGCGCCGCATCCTGGTCGGCATCCCGTCCAAGGCCGTCCGCACACATCCTGCCCAGGTTATACATTGCCAGGGCGTTCCCTGCCTCCGCCTCCTGCCAAAACAGGGCGCGGGCCTGTGCAAAGTCCTGCACGGCATTCCCTGATCCGTAGAGATACTGCCTGGCCAGCTTGTAGTCCTTTGTCCACTCCGCATAAAAGATTGGGCTGCCGCCATCCTCCCCCGGTGATCCTCTTTCCTCTGCCCTGCCGCCAGATTCCTCCGTTCTGTCTGCATCCTCCATGGGCCAGTCAGGGGCATTCCCCGGAAACTGCTCATGGGCGTCCTCCGGAAACCAATCAGGGATGTCCTCTGGAAACCAATCAGGGGCATCTTCCGGGAACTGACCGGCATTGCCTTCCCCATCCGGCAGCTCCGCCCCGTCCGGGAACAGGCTTTCCCGTTCTTCCTGCCATACCTCATCCTCAAAGAGAAACTGGCCGCTGCCCAGCCTGGCCGCCTCCGCGATCACCATGTTCTTCAGGCTCTTAAACTGCGGCTGGCTGGAAAGCGGCGGCAGGGGCGGCGTGCTGTTCCGGTAAGCCAGCAGTATCTCATCCTGCCATTTCCCCCATGCCCGGTACAGCGCGTCCACCTTTTCTTCCTTCGCCAGCTCATCCACGATCCTGTCCACCAGGTCCTTCACATCCCGTTTCAGATACCCGTACACCTTTTTTCCGCCTGTGTTCTGCAGACGCTCTGAAAGGCGCACCATCATCTTCTCAATCTCCGTGCTTGCCACCGTGCTGCAGCGCAGCGCATCCATCATCTCCCGCACCACATCCGCAGCGCCTTTTTTCAGGTCTGTGCGGGCCTGGTTCTGGTTTTCATAGATGTGGGCGAAATCCTGCCGGAAGATATCGTGGGCCAGTTCCGAGCGCATGGCCTCGATGGATTTTTCCGTCAGGTATCCGTCATTGTCCTTTGCGGAATAGACCATCAGGTGTACATGGGGGTGGTGCCCCTCGTTGTGGAATGCGGCATACCAGCGCAGGCTGGCGCTGTCGATCTTCATGTGCTTACAGAGCATGGCCCGCTTGGAACGCAGCAGCGCCATCCACTGTGCGGCGCTGTCATAGCCCAGCCTTGCGGCATCCTCCCGCCGCAGGGAGATGACGTGGGTCCAGACCGGGCCTTTATGTGCGGCCGCTTCCTCCTGCACCTGTTTTAACACCACCGCTTTCCCTGCGTCTGTAAACAGCCCGTGTTCTCCCAGGCGTTCCACCCTGGGGCGGTTTGCGATGTAGTCCACATAGTTCTCCCGGCTGCCGATGAGATCCACGTTCTGCTCCAGGGCGCAGGAGATAAACTCCGATGCATTCCCCATGGTGGGGCGCAGCAAAAAGTCCGCATACTCCAGCATCTCTTTTGCGGACGGGATGTCACGGACGATCTGGCGGGCCAGGTCTTTCTGCTGTGCTGTGGCAGGGAGGTTCTGCCTGCTCCCCTCCACCTTCTCCACGCCCTCGCGGGTGCTGACGTAGCGGACATAGTTCTCCAGCTGTGCCGGAGGCGCATCCCGCAGGTAGCGGGAGGTAAAAATAATTTTTGGCATGGCGCTCCCCTCCTACTTTGCATTCAGATCCGGCTGTTATCTTTTCGCCGTCAGGTTTCCCGCCTCTGATACCTGTACGCATCCTCAAACTCCACTGCCCCGTTGATCCGCTTCACTTCTTCCACGCACTTTGCATGGAGCCGATGCAGGGATTCCTCATCCACGTCATGGGTGTAAGCGATGACCTGGGACAGCTTGGACAGCTCCACCGCGATCTTAAAGTCCATCCGGGCCAGGCGGTTCTCGCTGTCCTGCACCGTCCCTGCCACGGCGGAGGACAGGGATTGGAGCAGGTAATCCTCCGCCTTCCCTGCCATAAGGTATCCCAGGTAGAACCGCAGCGCATCCCCGATCAGCTCCGTGCGGTTCCTGGCCGCCCCGTTCCCGATGCAGGAGTCTGCCAGCTCCAGAAGTTTAGTATCCACCCGGATGGAAAATTTGGTCTTATCCTCATTTGCGCCCATAGCATCCTCCCTTTTCCCACCTGTTTTCCCCAAGCCCCCCCGCAATCTTCCCTTTTTCCTGCCTGTTTTCCTGCCAAGCCACCTGATTTTCGGAAAAACCGCACCTGTGGGTGGCATCTTCCTTTCCCGCACGGCTTTGCCGGGCGGTGTGAACCGGGCAGGGGGGCTTGCAAAAGCCACCCGCCCTTTAACCTGCACACATTTCGACCCTGTCAGCCACCCCCCGGTTTCCCTGCCATTTTGGGCTGCCCTGCGCCGCCTGTCGGCAGGGTTTGGGGCTGTTTTCGCCAAATCGCCCCAAACAGGGCAGAAAGGGTGTCAGGCGGTCTGTTTATCCACTTTTTCCAAACAAGGGCACAAATCGCCACACGGACGGTCACAGGGGGTAACAGGGAGCTTTCCTGCTCCCTGCCTGTTCCGGATTGCGGAAAACTCAGGCACCGCCTGTCTGCGGTCTGGTTGGCCTGCGGACGGCGGGCGGCGCATCTTCTCTGCTCTCGATGTACTCCCGAACCGCCTGGGGAACATACTTTTCATACATTTTCCCTACCGCTTCGACCAGCTCCCCCTCGAAGTCCACGTTCTTTTTCCCCATGTACTGCCTGATGGCATTCAGTTTTTCCTCGTCATATTTCACCGTGAATGTTGCCTGCTTCATGCGCTTCTCCTTTCTGGTTCCCGATCCCGCACCCTCACATGGACGGGAGCATCCCCGGTGTCCCCGCAGGGACATTTTCCTGACTGCTGCTTTTCATTTCCTCCCTGCCGGCCTTATCCGGCAGTTCCTCCCAGGCGGTTTCTTTCCGGCAGTTTGGGCAGAAATCAAGGTGGTATGCCACGTCAAACTGCCCGTCCTCAATGGTCAGATCAGCCACCTCCGGACGGCTGCAGAGCATATCCCCCAGAGTCTCCTGCAGGAATGGTTTCCCCTCCACGCTCAGCCCCGTCATGTCCTCCAGTTCCTCAAAGCTGACCGTCCAGTTCCCCTCAGTGGTCCGGCTGGCGCCCTCGGCAATGATGGCATCCACGGCCTCCGCCAGCTCCCGGTTCAGCCTGGAGAGCGTGGGGTACCGCAGGGCTGTGGCCTCCGGCACATAGGAGGCGTAGCGGGCGCAGCCGCTGCCTTCGCTCTCCACCAGTAACCCGTCCGCCCTGCCTTCCCCCGTCACCAGCAGGCAGTGGTACACGCCGTCCCCGTCCACTCCCATCACCCCTGCATTATCCACAATGACCTCATGATTACACATTGGATGACGCAGCATTTCCTCCAGCTTCCTTGCCGGGATCGTGACGTTTTTTTCTACGGCAAATTCCCGGAAAGTAAAATCCGGCTTGTGTTCAAACACTGTTTTCATTACTAGTAGCCTCCTTTATCCGGGGCGCCCAACACCAGAGAGGGACAGCCCGCCTTTTCACTTTCACATGGACTGGACAGGTGTTTCCTGCTGTCCTTCGTCCGAAAAATCTTCCAGGACACCCTCCTTGGACATGGGGAGGATATCGTGGACGCTTCCGCCCGCCGCCAGGTGCTCTGCCGCCAGTTTCATCTCCCACGGGAAGATACAGGAGCGGATCTCTGCAAGGGAGATCACCTGTCCGGCAACCTCATCCCCATGCCTCTCCTGGATGTCACGGAAGCAACCGGCAAACTCATCCAGGAATGCCTCTGCCTTCTTGCCGGCCCTTTCAGGCTCCCCTCCCTTATCGAATTCCTCCAGTTCCTTCGCCCACTCATACCAGACCGCAGCCGCCTCCCTGCTGTCCGGGCGGATGGCATCCAGCGTCTCTGCAAACGCCTCATATTCCATTTCCCGGCTTTCCGGTATTTCTTCTTTCTGATGATCACGGCAGAATTCCGGGCGGCAGCGCACACTGAAACAGTCCTCCCGGATGTACACCTCTGCCACCTCTGGCCTTTCTATGATCATGTCCGCCATAAGCTCCCGCAGAAACGGGTTTTCCCCAAGCTCCAGGCCGGACTGCTCCCTGATTTTTTCAAAACCGACCTCCCAATATCCCTCCTGCGCGCTGTCCAATCCCCTTGTGACAAACTGATCCACCAGGAAAGCCAGCCGGTACCCTGCCTCCGACAAAGAGTCGTATAGGAACGCCGCCGCATCCGGCACATGGGATGAGTACCAGGCAAATCCATACCCTTCCGCCTCTATCAGGATGCCGTCCCTATGGTTTTCCCCGGTGACCAGCAGGCAGTGGTATACACCGTTTTTATCCTTACGCATCAGTTCCGCATTGTCCAATATAAAGTCATGATAATCCGTCAGGCTCTGCAGGTAATTTTCATATTCATTGTCAGAAAGGCGCACTACCTTCTCCACCTTTGCCCGGCAGAATTTAATGTTTGGTTTGTGTTCCAGATTTACATCTATCGGATTCATGGCATCCCTCCTAATCCAGCAGACGCCCGAAAGCAAAAAATTTTTCCCTCCAGTACACCGTCTCAATGCTTGTGTAGCCGATGGGTGAGCCGCAGTGCAGCATCCTTCCCCCGCCAACATAGATCCCCACATGGCTCACCGGTCCGCTGGAGGCATAGGTGCCGCTGAAGAACACCAGGTCGCCGGGCTGCGCTTCCTCCTTCGGCACGATGGCACACTGGTTATAGATCCCCATGGCTGTAGTCCTGGACAGGGGATAGGCTCCGGAATGGGTATAGACCCAGCAGACAAACCCGGAACAGTCAAAGGACGTTTCCGGCGTTGACCCTCCCCACACATAGGGGTAGCCCAGGTATTTTTCCCCTTCCGCAATCAGGGCCGCAAAGCTGCCGTCCCCCATGGCCTCGCCGGGCGGCAGTCCGCTTCCCGGCCCTGCCTGCCCGTATTTTGCCTGCACATAGATACGCTGGGCATTGGCCTTGTTCTCGTCCGTGATGTCCCTTCCAAGCAGGGAGGACAGGTTCCCGTACACGGTTCCCATATCCGTGATGGGGACTGCCACCGTGTAGTTTTCCCCTTCCTCATCTTCCCGTTCTTCGTATGCCACGAAACAGTCCGCAAAGCCCCTGTAGTCGTCATCGTTCATTCTGGGCTGTTCCGCGCCGAAAAACAGAGAATAAAAAACAGCTTTGACCCGGTACCCGTCCACCGTCCCATCCTCCGCCATCCCGCCTATCTCGTCCAGGACCGCATCCAGTTCCCGGAAGCTCCCCTGCATCTTCTCGATGTACATCCGGTAATCCGCAGGAAGTCCCGCCGACAGATAGCCGCCATTAAACGCCAGATCCACAGCGGCGTTGTTATGCCCTGCCGTGCCGGACAGTGCGCACAGGATCATCACAATGATTAAGATAAAGGGTGTCAGGACTGCCGCCGCCACGGTGGCTATCGCAGTCCGCACCCTCTTGTCCGATGCCGCAGCCAGTACAGCCTTGGCTGCCAGCATAGCTGCCGGTGCCGCCATAGGCATCCCTCCTTCCTACCCAATCGGTTCCATCCCGCCCATGCCGGGCGTTCCCGCCTGCTCCTGTTCCACCCTGCCGCTTTTCAGGCCAAACACAGCTGTATAGGCATTGTCGATGGCATCCGCCAGTGGCTTTGTATCCAGACCGCACTGCTCGTAGCCCTCCCATATGATATCCGCATACCCGTCAGAGGGGATGCCTAATTCATGGCCGGGAGTCATGATATACCCCATGGCGGAAACCTCTTTCCCTTCCAGTTCCACCTGCAGCATCTGTTTCCCATAAAGCCTGGGATACCCTTCGTAGCGGTCCAGCGCCTGCTCATCCGCCTTGCGGATCTTCCACAGGAGTACAGGCACCGTACTGCCCTCCTTTGGCTCCACGGTGGCGACTGCTCCCCTGCGCGCTCCCCGGAACAGCAGTTCATATCCCTTCAGTTCGCTGGTCCCCACCACCTCGGCGGTAGGGCAGCGGAACGCCATCTGCGTTTGGTTCATGTTGCTGCCATATGCCAGGTACAGCGTTTCTTTTTTCCTTCCCATCTCCTGCTCCTTTCTCACTGCCTGCGCATTTATCCGCAGGCACACACAAAAACACCCTACATGCCCATCACATAAGCCTGCGCTTCTTCTGCCGGTTCCTGCCCCCCGGCCTGGGCCATGCCGGGGGCATCCCTTTCCTCTGCCGGGATCTCCTGCTCTGCCCGCTCTTTTTCCCTTTTCTGTCTTAGCCTTTCCTTCTGTGCCTGGGCCTGTGCCGGGTCCCGCCATGCGATGCAGCCCGGAAGCTCCGCAAGAAGGTGCTGCCTTGCGGTGGCGAATTCATCCCCGATCAGCCCAAGGCGCAGCAGCCAGGTGCGGAAAGTATATTTTTCATTGGTGGTCTGGGTCTTCCTCCTGCTGGCGCATGCCTGGTTCAGCGCCTGTGCGGTGATGGCAAGGCTGAACTGGATATATGCCTTGATCTTGCCCGCATGGAGCGTCCCGTTGAACAGCCGGAATTCAACCGTCCCTTTCTGGAATACGGAGTGGAGGTTCAGGCAGTGGTAGCGGCTGTCGTCATAATGTCTGTGCCTGCGGCTCTCGCCGCCATACCATATCTGCTCCACACCGTCCAGAGTCTTGGGCTTTTTCTGGTTCAGTTCCTTCAGGAACCGTTCCTCCACCTTCTGGCAGTACCTCCTCTCACGGGCCACAGACACCTTCAGGGCTTTGTAGATCAGATCCTCCTTGGATGCCATGATGTTCGTGATGTTGCGCAGCGTCCGGGCGTCAAAGGGGGAGGCATCCACATGCACATGGATGCCGCAGCTCCCGTTAGTGATCGCTCCATGTTTTTTTAATTCCCGGATGATCTCCTGGATGGGGACGATGTCCTCATAGCGGCAGATGGGGCTGACCATTTCCGTCTTGTATGCACTGTCCGCTCTCACCCTCTGCCCTCCTGCCTTCCGCTCCGCAGTGATGCTCCCGTCACTCATGAACTTCCACTGCCTGCCCTGCCCGTCCAGCGCCGCGTAGGTGTCATACCCCATCCCCACATAGCTGCTCTCTGTCCCGAAATATGCGGCGGTCACCCTTGCGGCTTCCTCCCGCGTGATCCCGGTCATCTCGATCTCAATGCCGAAACGCTGTTCCTTAAGCTCCAACCATATCCCCTCCCTTCTGCTGTGCAGGCACGCTTATCTCCCCCCTGCCTTGCCAAACAGCCGGGCCTTGTGCTCCGGTGCGTTGACCATCAGGTTGTACCGCTCGTTGCCGCACTTGTAGAGGCACACGCCCCTCTGGGGGTAGCGGATCAGGCTGTACTCGCTTTCCTCCAGCTGGAGGGTGTCCGTGTAGAATCTGGCGTCAATGCTGCCCGCGTTGAACAGGAACTGGTGGGTGGGGATGGAGAACAGCGGCTTGGTGTATTCCCTGACGCCGTCCAGGTTGAAGTCCTCCAGGTTCTGGCTGGCGATGATCACAGCCGAGTCCTTCTTGCGCACGCGTTTCATGAAATTGCGGACGTATTCCACGGCGGTCAGGTTGGATAAAAACAGGTAGAACTCATCCAGGCTGGCAGCCGTGTTCCCCACGGTCAGAAGCTCATCGCTCATAAAGGAGAGCACGTTGAACAGCAGGGCGTCCTTTAAGCTCCGGCTGGCCTGCAGCAGCCCTTTCACCCCGAAAGTGATAAAGCTGGAGTCCGTGATGTTGGTATGCCCGTTGAAAAACTTGCTCTCCGCGCCCACGCACATGGAGTGAAGCCCAAGCAGGATGCCCCGCAGCATTTCCGCCGTATAAAGCTGCTTCTGGCTTGTGTCAAACGCCTTGTACTCCGCCTCCATAAAGGCATACAGGTCGGAAAGGATGGGGTACTCCTCCGGTGCCAGGCTGTCAAAGTCGCTCTGGTCAGTGATCCCCCACCCGGCATACAGTTTCTGGAGCATGATCTCTATGACATCGATCTCCCGGTCCGTAAAGTCCTTGTAGCTGCGGAAAAAATCTTTCAGGAAGCTAATGTGCTGGGACAGCCGGGAGCGGATGCGGAAGGTCTGGGGCGCGTCCATGTCCTCCGGGCCTGCGGCGTCATCCCAGGTCTTAGGCTCTAAGGGGTTGATGATGTACCTGCCGCCCATCAGGTCGATAAAACACCCGCCCAGGTTGTCCGTCAGATCCTCATACTCCATCTCCGGGTCCAGGGCGCAGACGCGCATCCCCGATTCCCGCAGGTTGGTAAGGAGCAGCTTTAACAGGTAGCTCTTGCCCTGGCCGCTGTTGCCAAGGATCAGGATGTTGGCATTGGTCTTGTCATCCGCCCTGCGGTTAAAGTCCACCAGCACGTTGCTGCCGAACTTGTCCCGCCCGATATAAAAGCCCTGGGGATCGGTCTTTCCGGAGTAGTTAAAGGGGTAGAGGTTCGCCACGCTGCTGGCGGGCAGCACCCTCTCGAACTGGTCCCGGAACAGGTTATGGCCTGTGGGCATCACGCACTGGAACCCCTGTTTCTGGCGCAGCATCAGCTTATCCACGTTCAGCTTGGAACGGATCAGCTCCGTCAGCACCTCCGTCTGCAGGAGCTTCAGCTGGTCTAAGTCATGGGCGCACAGCTCCAGGTAGACCGCCGTGTGCAGCAGCGGCTCCCTGTTGCGGTGCATCTGCCCCACGATGGCCGCCACGTCCTGCAGGTTGCTCTCCGCCAGCACGGTGGCCTGCAGGTCATTGGTGTTGCCCCGGTCCATGCGGTTCTTGTTGGCCGCGTTGCTGATGATCTTCCGTTCCTCCACCGGCGTCACATGGTGGGTG